>FZPS01000176.1_pt5 | contig 215382 bp, 197 predicted proteins | sample 1817821 | NCBI WGS metagenome assembly FZPS01 (sample SAMEA104158645, study PRJEB21678) | metagenome | place: Germany | collected 2015-04-21
GTCATCAGGAAGGCTGCGAATGATTTTTTGGAGGCGTCCCGAAGCGCGGGTCTCTTGAATCTTGTTGGTTACGTGATTCACATCCCTGTTAAACAGCGACGCGATTCTTTCAGGGGTAGCTTTGTCTTGATACAACATTGACGCTACCAATTGCCACGTAAGCTCAGTAAATGGCCTGAACGGATCATTATGTTTGAATTGTTTGTCTGGGACATTTTTCGGCATACATACTCCTCCGGGTTACATCATGTTATATTCTATCACTACTTCCGGCATGAAACGCAAATCTCCACAGTATCCTCTGGAATAAGGTGGCGATAACCACTTTGTGCGTTCTTAGCCGTACGTCAAAGACTTGCGAAAGCAGGACAATGCAGCCTCTTGTAGAATTGCCTATATTGGCAGTGAGCAATCGTACCTGCGGGCCCATAACAGGAGGTGCAGCGGCAAGATACATGGGTTGTCTTATGTAGTGTAGCAATAGCTGTTTGCAAAGGCGGGAACCAATACTCGTGGCACGCTTGAAAAGACTCAGGTTTTACGACTATATTGCGGATCCGGTGGAAAGAGAAAACGCTGTCAACAGTTTGATAGATGGCTCACTGTTCTCTGTCATGTCCGGGTTAACCCAACCTTTCTGGGGCGCATTTGCTGTCCAACTGGGTGCTTCAGATTATATGGTAGGGCTCCTGACGTCACTTCCCGCCCTGATGAACCTCGCGGCACAGGTGCCGTCAGCTATTTTGATTGACCGTTACGATAACAGGCTCAAGCCCACACTAAGAGCTGCTTTCGTTTCAAGGAGTTTTCTACTGTTGTTTGCTTTCCTGGCCATAGTTCCGCTGCCGCTCAATGTGCGCGCATGGTGTTTCATTTTGACCTTTGCTATTAGGAGTTTTCCTGAGAACATGTGTAATATAGCGTGGACTGCCATGATGGGGGAGATGTTCAGTCCGCGCCTTAGAGCCAGGATATTTGCTGAGAGAAACATGGTCACTACCCTCATTTCGCTGCTCGCAACTATCGGAGCAGGGCAGATGCTTGACCTTGTGCCATGGCCTTCAAATTTTGCCGCCCTGTACTTGGTTGGGTACGGGTTTGTAATGGGATCCTGGTACTACTTGACCCGGCATAAGGAATTACCCCTTTCAAAAGAAGAGCGCACCAATGCCCCGGCAGGGCTCAAAGCTTTTACGGAAGTCCGTGGAGATAGGAGGTTCATGAAGTTTGTGGCCGGGCTGCTGATCATCTACATAGGGTTTCACTTTACGGCCGCGCTCTGGACCATTCTATGGGTAAAGATAATGGGGCTTTCCAACACATGGCTTGGTATGTTTTCGATAACTTCGGGAATCATGTCATTTCTCACATACAAGCAGTGGGGAAGACTGGTAGAAAGACACGGTGCTCAAAAGGTGCTCTTGCTGACAGCCGGAGCTCACGCGATTGTTCCTTTGGCGTATGGCCGTTTCAGGAACCCTTATGTGCATCTACTGATTCATGTGCTGACGGGAACATTTGGGGCAGGACTCAACTTGTCAACATTCAATGTCCTACTTGACGTAACTCCGGATGCAACAAGGCCGGCGTATGTTGCTGTGTACAATATGGCAATGGGTTTGTCTAGTGTAGTATGGCCGCTGGTGGGAGTATCCCTGTACCAAGCTATCGGAATGACACGTACTCTAGATATTGCGTTCTTGATCAGAATCGGTGTAGCTCTAGCTGCTGGTTGGTTTTTTGCGGAGAGAACCGGGAACAATCAAGAGTGCTCTGGTGGCGGAGCAAGGAAGGTTGCATGAAACTAGTATGAACAGCTTCCGGGAGGGGTTCCAGTGTGAAGAGTATGGGCAATGTTTCATGGGATGCATTAGGTAAGCAGGATACGTCTGATGTCATTCTTGTTTCAAGTAAGATATATCCTGGCGATGCTGCGCCTTTTGCCGGATACCTCAAAGTGTCTGGCGGCATTATTGTGGAGATGGCTCCGGGAGTCCCTGAACCGCAAGCAAACCCAACCACTGGAGACGAAAGCAGTAAGGGGCCTGGGGCTCAGCACGGCTTACCCGTAGTAGATTTAGGCGATAACATCATCATCCCTGGCCTTGTCGATATACATATCCATGGCTCATTTGGATTCGATGTAAGCTCTCCTGATCCTGATGCCATACAGGCCCTTGCCGGTCATTTGATCCGAACCGGTACTACTTCATTCCTGCCTACCATAGGTGCCATGCCTGTGGATGACATTGAACGCGTGATATCAAGAGTTAGCCAACTGGCATCCAATAAGGAGGGGACGGGCGTTTCTGAAGACAGTACCGAGGCGGAGAAAAACCTTCCTGGAGCCCATATCCTGGGATTGCACATGGAGGGTCCTTTCCTAAACCCACACAAAAAGGGAGCCATGCGTGAAGAGTATTTGCTTGAACCATCAGTTAGCCTTATGGCAAGATGGTTGGACCTGGGGAAGGGCACGGTCAAGCGGGTTACTATTGCCCCGGAACTCCGCGGAGCCCGCGACTTGATTTCATTGCTGGCCGATAGGGGCGTAGCAGTGGCCGCCGGGCATACAATGGCAACCTACCAGGAGGCGCTAGACTCAATATCTTGGGGAGTCAGCGCCGCCACCCATGTGTATAACGCTATGAGGGAGTTTCATCATAGAGAGCCTGGTATAATAGGGGCAGTTCTGACTGACAGCCGGATCTGGGCAGAAGTCATATGCGATGGGATCCACGTCCATCCCGCCGCTTTAATGGTAGTACTGGCTTGCAAAGGTGCGGATAGGGTATACCTTGTATCTGACGCACTGGCACCTGCAGGTTTGCCTCCAGGTTCATACAGTTCACTTGGGCATGAAATCACCGTTGACCAACAGGGGAGGGCATGCCTGGCAAATGGGGCTCTTGCCGGCAGCATCGCAAGCCTCTTGGATGGCCTGAAAAACATTATCCGGTGGACTGGAAGCGCTTTGGAGGATATGCTTCCCATGGCTACCACTAACCCGGCGCTATTGGCCGGGGTATCGGAACGCAAGGGGTCTCTGGCGCCAGGGAAGCATGCAGACCTTGTTGTGCTGGACAACGAGTACAATGTGGTATTCACCATGGTGAATGGCAAGATAGTCGCCAGCCGGGATCAGGATGGCTAGCTTGGAAAGTCGAGGGGAATACGTTAGTGAAAGGTCGGAGTGAACCATTGGCGGCATTTGTGTACGCGCTGTTGCCTACAGCTTTTGCAGTATTGGTTTCCTTCGCTTTGGCAAGGTGGGGATTCGGAAACATCTATTACATGGCACAGCTGTTGCCACTGTGCATGGTGTTTTACGTCACCATTGCCTGGTTTATATACTTGCGGCATGAAGGTGCATTTGCGCGGCTTGGGCGGAAAAAACCCTCTTCCAATGTGCTTGGGCACCATGAAAGCGAATTAGCCCGAGACCTTCCTGAGGACAAGGCATCAGGCCGGGAGCTCCGTTATTTGAGAGATGAAGCAGGCTTTATTTTCAGGCAGGAAAGGGACCAGGATGATTTGACAGGCTTGGAACGAAGCCCCGGCGGTGATAAGACGCCCCCGGGTTCACCTGCCACGGCGATTAGAATTCTGCTATGGTCAGCTTGCCAGCTTGCTGTTCTGGCTACAGTACTCTACCACTGGTTGGGCATAGGCGCGTCTTTCTACTGAAAAACCCTGGTAATAAAGGCCAATGAATGAGCGTGCAACCGCATTATGCAGTTACACGCTCAGAGTCAAATGGCCAGTCGATAGCCTGCCTTATCCGGCCATTGCTTCGTATTGTCTTAGTTCCTCTTCATTTGCAAGTACAAAGTGGCCTGGTGTGATTTCAACCCACTTTGGTTTATCCTTCGAATAATCGTGACAAGTGGGGTCATATACCAGGACCTTCTTCTTCTTTTCGATCTGGGGGTCAGGAATCGGGATTGCTGAAAGCAGTGCCCTTGTGTAAGGATGGAACGGTCGTCCGAAGAGTTCTTCAGTTTCGGCCAACTCTACAAGTCTACCCTTATGAATTACCCCTATGCGATCTGCGATAAAGCGCACTACAGAAAGGTCGTGGGAGATGAACAAGTACGTTAACCCCTTGGTTTTCTGTAGGTCAGAAAGCAAGTTGAGTACTTGAGCCCTGATAGACACGTCCAGTGAAGATATTGGTTCGTCGGCAATGATAAATTCAGGCTCCATAATAAGAGCACGCGCTACGCCAATGCGCTGTCTCTGTCCTCCAGAGAACTCATGGGGAAAGCGTGAGGCAAATTCAGGCAAGAGGCCAACTTCCAACAGGGCCCTAGATACCTTTGCCATTCTGTCTTGTTCGTCTTTGAACCCCTTTATGTTGTAAAGCCCCTCTGACACGATGTAGTCAACTTTCGACCTTTCATTCAGGGATGCCATTGGATCCTGGAATATCATCTGTATCTTGCGGGTGACTTCCCGGTCAAGCTCCTTTGGGATTACCCCGTTAATTCTGCGGCCCTTAAACAAGATCTCTCCTGCGGCTGTCGGGTTAATCCTGACTATGGCTCTCCCGATAGTAGTCTTACCTGACCCAGTTTCCCCAACAAGGCCGAACGTTTCACCTTTGTAGATCTCGAAAGATACATCGTCTACTGCCCTAAAGGGCTTTCTGCCCTTGCCCTTAAATTCAACCCGTAGGTTCTTGATTTCTATGATTACTTCCCTTTCATTCTGTGTCATAGTGCATACCTCTCGTCGTGCTTAGCTCGCAAAGCTTTGATAGTCTCCGGCGGCTCTACCTTGGGTGCCCTGGGATCCAGAAGCCACGTCTTGGCATAATGGGTGGGGCTGACCTGGAAAAAAGGCGGCCTTTTTACAAAGTCGAGCTTGAGCGCCTTCGGGTTGCGCGGGGCGAAAGCATCGCCTGGAATATCGGTAAACAGGTTGGGAGGGGTTCCTGCAATCGAGTACAGGGGTTGGCCTTTGATTCCCAACTGTGGGAGGGAGGAGAGAAGAGCCCAGGTATACGGGTGTCTGGGATCATAGAAAATCTCCTCTACTGTGCCGTACTCGATGATTTCGCCTGCATACATCACAGCTACCCTGTCAGCCACGTTTGCCACTACACCGAGGTCGTGGGTTATATATACAAGGGTAACACCCATCTTTTTCTGGAGGCTCCTGATGAGCTCTAAGATCTGGGCTTGGATGGTTACGTCAAGCGCCGTCGTGGGCTCATCGCAAATCAGAATTCTCGGATTGCATGCGACCGCAATGGCAATCACGACCCTTTGGCGCATTCCACCTGAAAACTCGTGTGGATACTGGTGATAGCGCACATCCGGCATATCTATGCCTACTTCAGCTAGAATCTCTATAGTCCTGGCTTTTGCTTGTTCTCCACGCATACCCTGGTGGAGTTCAAGAGCTTCCTGGATTTGCATACCCACGGTCCTCAGCGGGTTTAGAGCAGTCATCGGATCTTGGAAGACCATGGCGATTTTCTTGCCCCGGATGGTCAGCCATTCGCGTTCGGTGGTAAACTTGGCAATATCTCTGCCTTCAAAAAGTATCGAACCTGAATCTGCCCACCCGTTGGCGTCCAGCATTCCAATCCACGTCTTGGTGAAAACGCTCTTCCCAGAACCCGATTCGCCTACAATTGCCACAGTTTCTGCCGGGTATAGGTCCAAAGAAGCTTCTCTTATGGCCGTCAAAATCTGTCCGCGTAGGCTGAACTTGACGACCAGGTCTCTTACTGAAAGGATTGGTTCAGTCAATTGCTCCGCCTCCTAGTAGTGGTTCCTGGGATCTGAAGCGTCAGCAAACGCATTTCCCAGTACGTAGAATGATATCGTTATTACAGAAAGCACTACTGCCGGGAAAACCAGCTGATACCTGAGCGCAGGTGCCATCATTACCTGGCGCCCTTCGTTCAGCAGATTTCCCAGTGAAGGGGTGTCTATCGGCAGACCCAATCCGATATATGTCAGGAACACTTCCCAACCGATGGTTCCGGGAATTGACAACGCTATGCGCATTACGATCACCGACACCAGATAGGGCAGAAGGTTTTTCGTGATGATCCGGGACGTTGGGGTGCCCAGACACCGTGAAGCCAAGTTGTACTCACGGTCCCTGATAATCACTATCTGGTTGCGCACAAACCGGGCCATCCCAAGCCATCCTGTGGCGCACATGGCGATTACCATAGTTCTGAAACTGGGTCTCAATATGTAGGCGAGCAACATGAGCAGAATCGTTGTGGGTACGTTGTTTATCACGTTATACGCTTCTGTCATGAAGGCATCGATCTGTCTTACATAACCCCATACTGCTCCGATGAAGATCCCAAAACCCACTTCCCATATCCCGACAATGATAGCTATGAGCAACGATGTCCTTGTGCCGCTCCAAATCCGGGCCCAAAGGTCCTGGCCGATCACGTTAGTGCCGAACCAGTATTCGTTACTGGGCTTTTGGTTCCTGAGAGGGTGGCCGGTTGCCGGATCTACATGGATCTTAGTGGGGGATTTCTGATTTGGCAGGTAAGGCTGGATTGTAGTGAACAAAATCAAAGATGCCATCAGCGCCAGCAAGAATATGGCTGTCTTGTTCTTAAGGAAAATTTTGAGCGTAGAACCCCAATAAGAGTAGTCCGAATATCCAACCCTTTCTGCTGCCTCAGGGTCATATTCGGCAAAGGTAAACAGGGCTTCGTCTTCGATTGCTTGAATAACTTGTTGTTCCTTCTGTGACATTTACCTGGCCCCCTCTCTCTTCTCAAGCCTGATGCGGGGATCAAAGATGGCCATCAATATGTCTCCCAGGAAAAGGCCCCAAATCCCCAGGGTCGAATATATCAGGACCAGGGCTTGTACCATTACGTTATCTTGCCTTTGAATCACGTCCACCAAGAGTCCGCCCATCCCGGGTATTGAGTACAATGATTCGATATAGATGGAACCGGAGATGGTTAGCAGTACTGAAGCGGGCAGGTATTGAGCCATTGGTACAAAAGCATTCCGCATTACGTGCTTAACCATGATCTGCTTATCTGACATTCCCTTTGCCCTGGCAAGACGGATATAGTCCTGATTGAGTTGGTCAACCATGTAACGTCTCATCCATAACGCGTAACCGGCGATACCACCAAGGGACATGGAGATAAGCGGCAAGATCCAGCTGCGAGGGTCATGCCGGTTGAACAGCATAGGGAAGATTGATCTGCCACGGAACTTCAAGCCTGTAATGTACAGCTGGATGAATAGCAGGTAAACCGCTGCCGGGACTGCGTTGATGAATACCACATAACTTGACCAGACCTTGTCCCAGAACCTGCCTTTGTTGCGCGCCATATGGATTCCCATAGTAAGACCGAAAAACAGGGACACGCAAATGGCAGCCAAGCCAAAGGCAGCAGAAAACGGGATCTTGAGTTTTATGATATCAATCACGGGCACATCCGGCCGGTAGATGATAGACTTACCCAGGTCACCCTTGAGAAGCGAAGAGTAGAAGTTTCTTAATTGAATGTACCACGGGTCCAGCAAGCCGAACTTGCGGAGTATATTCTCACGTTGCTCCGGGGTTAACTTATCGTAACCGTCGCCGAAGTAGCCTTCTTCGGGTAGGAGTCTCATCAGGAGAAAAACAAGCGTGATAACTATGAAAACTGTCACCAGTGACTGTAATAGCCTTTTGATACTGTACTTTAGCATTATTGAATACCCTCTCCCACGCGGCTTATCCTTTCAAGTCAGTTGTTCTGTAGACCCTGTAATAATCTTGTGTGAGGGGCCGAAGCCGGAAGAAAAGACCTGTGCGGGAGCCTCTTCTTCCGGCGTTCCGGTTTACAGGCCGGGGACTTAACCCGGCCTTAAGTTCACAAGATTACCTGCCTGCCGCAGCTTCTGCTTCAAGCGCAGCAGCCCGGTCCTTCTCCCATTTCTCGCGTGCAGCCTTGTACTCTTCCATGCCCATCGGTTCTTCCATCACGATTTGTCCCTTGTACTGGAGTGATGAAACGCCGAAGGGTGCATAGGGCGAAGCAAACGGTTCCAGCTTCGTGGCAACGTAGCCACCGCCACCTACACGGAAGGGGATGACCCATGCTTCCTCGATAACATATGCTTCAGCCGCAGCGAACAGTTCGAGACGCCTTTCTATATCTAGCACTTCAGCTTTTGCATCGTCAACCATCTTCTGGTACACAGTCCTGCCGTCTTCCAGGAGATATGCCGGATCGGTAGCTTTTTCCGGCCAGTTGTAGGTTCCATCGGGATAGAAGGGCTCTGTATAAGTCTCAGGGTCGGCATAGTCAGGACCCCAGTTGCAGTTCTGGAGAGCGTAGTTACCGGCCCTACGTGTCGCATTAAGGAAGCCTGTTGGCGGGAATCCTACCGGAATGATGTCGATGAAGTCCTCGCCCAAGAGGCCTTCCAGCTGTTGCTCGACAACCTGTGACTCGTTGGCCCACTGGGTTCCTGATGTGTTGTAAGGCATCATGACCTTAATCGGGAAGGTACACTTGCCTTCAAGTTCTTCTCTAGCCTTGTCGCGATACTCAAGGGCAAGATCAGGATCGAAGCTGTCACTGGCGGTCCACTTAGCCAGGTCGCCTATCATGGTGTAGTCCTTACCGCCGGCAGCTACGAAGTTCTTTGGAGTAATGGTGTTGTTGAGCATTCTTTCGGGCTCGTAAGGATCAAGTGTCAACAGAGCCGAGACCCTGTCAAGTCCGTGGAAAATAGCTTTTCTGAAGTTCTTGTTGTTGACAGCTATCTTCCAGTTTTCAGGCTCGTATTCGTCTGGGAAGTTCGGGTCAAAGTTGAATGTGTACCAGTAGGAGTAGAAGCTTGTTTCGGCCGGGCGTACCATCTTGGATTTTTCCGGATCGTTCATCCACTCGTCCAAGGATGCAGTGGGGATGGTTGCACCGGTGATCTCGCCTCTGAGGAACATCTCAGGTGCCAGGGTAGCAGCTTCCTTGTTGTACCTGGACACAATCTTCTTGATGTGGATGTTGTCAGCATCCCAGTAATTCTCGTTCTTCTCGTAAATCCGCTCATCCTGGTGGCGCCATTCAGAGAGGATGTATGCACCGCAGTAGAGGATCTTTGTGTGATCGGTTCCGAACTGGTCGCCCACTTCTTCCAGGAAGTCACCGTTAGCTGGCATGAAGGGGCAGTAAGTGAGCATGCTCAAGAAATAGGGAACCGGGTGTTTCAACGTGTATTCCAATGTATAGTCGTCTACTGCTTTTACGCCTACTTGCTCGAAGTCATCGATTTCGCCGAGGTAATACTCTTCGGCGTTCTTGACCACGCTGTAAAAGATGTTTGCAGTTGCAGACGCATTGTCAGGATTCAAGAGGTACCTGGCAGCGTCCATCCAGTCCTGAGCGGTAACGTCGGCGTATTCTTCACCTTGATAGGTGTACCACTTCACGCCTTCTCTGATCTTGAAGGTCCACACGAGACCGTCATCAGAGACTTCCCACGATTCCGCCAATGCGGGTCTGACGATGCCGAGATGGTCGTATTCGACGAGACAGTCTACTACGTTGGCTGCGACGGAAAACTCTGCGGTTGTGGAAGTGACTAAGTAGTTAATGGTTGTGATCTCGCCTGAATAGACGCTGTAGACGTCGCCTGACTCCCTTAGTTTGGACTCAGGTGGCGTGTCCGTTTCTTCAGCCGTTGGGGTGCATCCGGCCAGCAAAACCACGGCCATCAGCAAAACTGGTATCACTCTCTTTAACACTTTCATCAAGATAGACACCTTCCTCAGGAAAATTCTGTGGAGAAAACTAGCGTAGATTTCAATACAAGTAACTCAGGAGCACCTGCTAGGAAGGCTGGTTTGTGACGTGATGCGTCTTGACTGGGGTGTTTGCTTTAATCGATGCCGGATCGTGCTTGAGCGTTTTCTTGTTTGCCGAAGTCACCTCCTTCAAACGTCTTGTATCCCAACCAAGCTATTTGTGAACAAAGCTACGGCGATAGGTTCGCATAAAATGAATTATTACTCGTCCCTTTCTAACATTCTACGAATCCCCTAGAATTCCTCTTGCGTGAGCAGGATTTAGGTCAATTAACCAGCTAATTTTAGCATTGAATAGGCAAGAACCCGGCATTTCTGCAGACAGGCTGTGTACAAAGCCTCAGTCTGTGGCGTCCGCAGCAACCAAAACTCCTGTATGTAAGTGTAATAGAGTAGATTTCTTGGTGGTTAGTGGTACAATAGATCTGATACGACAGTTGTAACTGGAGAGAGAGGAACCGCTTTTGGACTATTCACCTGAGACAAGCAGTGTATACGCTTCTTCCTTCCGGCAACCTTTAGCGGCGCTGCTCAAGTTTTACGTACCCTTGGCAGCTGCTTCAATGCTGATGATGTTAACCCATTCTGTTGTCAGCGGGGCTATGGCCAGGACATCCTATCCGACAGTTGCCCTTGCTGCCTATTCTGCATCGTACAGCATAGTAGCGGTATTGGAATCGCCTATTTACGGCATGGGCCGGATGTGCCTTACCTTTACCCAGGGGAGGAAGTCTTTCCGGAAAGCGGGTCAGGTTACCTTTATGGTACTTGGTGTTCTGCTTCTTGTGCTTGCAGTTATCTGCTGGACTCCGGTGTCCGGGCCGGTTTTCAAGGGCATGCTGGGTGTATCAGAAGAAGTGTATAAAATGGCAGTGCCGTCTATGCGAGTGCTCATGCTGTGGCCCATATGGTCGGCTTTCAGGTCCGTATTCCAAGTTCCTATCGTTATCAAGAAGCAGACTGTTTGGCTTACGATCAACATGGTTGTCAGGGTAATTGTGATGTTCATAGCTGCCGCCATCCTTCCCGGATTGTGGCCTGTGGGGCCTGTGGGGGCATCTATCTTGATGTTGGGACTAGCTGCCGAGTCACTCCTCGCGTTGGTGGCATCAAGCAAGATTATCGGGCCGCTAGAGGAAGAAACGCCTGATAAGATAATCCCAAGATCAGCTGTTCTGCTAAAATTCGGCCTGCCTTTGGCAATCGCATCTTCAGTCCAGACATTGGGAAGGCCGATTATCACAGCCTCCCTGTCCAAGACTATCAATCCTGAAGTTGCCCTTGCTGGATATCAGGTTGCCACGAGTTTTTCCTTTATTTTTACGTCGCTTACCTACAACATCTACCAACTGGTGGTTGTATATGTGAAAGATAAGGATTCTTTCAAGCAGATCCGGACGTTTTCCGTGGTGTTGGGCACAATGGCTTTGGCTTGTTTGTGGATTAGCAGTGTACCGCAAATAGGGACATGGATTTTCGGTTCCATCATAAAAGTTCCTCAAGAGGTTGTTCCCGAAGCCCTCAAGGCAGTGGCTTCTGTTGCGATGATGCCCTTTTTCGCCTCTTTGGCTGAGTGTTTCGGAGGCATTCTTATGTTGAGCAGGCAAGCTGTTTGGGTTACAGTAGCGAAATCCGGGAATATGCTGGCAAGTTCGCTCTTGGTCATTACGCTTGCCCGGTTTTGTCCTGTCATGGGGGCAGCCATAGGGGCAATCAGTTTAGCTGCGGGGAGCGGTGTTGAGGCTCTGATCTGTTGGCTCATGGTGAGGCGCCTCCCTGTGTGCAGGCAATTACTCTAGAGAAATAAAGAAGGGTTGCCCGGCCCGGCTAAGTAACCAGGCAGGCAACCCGTACGGTCCGCCAGTTTCTATACCCTCCGCTAGAACAGGTTCAGCCCTGAAAGAAGGATTATGAGTACCAACGGGGGAGTGACATATTTGACCACCAAGTAGAACGCACGGATGATCCCTTGATTGTCAAGATTTCCATTGTTTGTGAGCCAGGTTTTCAGCTTATCCCACTTCAAGACCCATCCAGCGAACAGGCACAAGAACAGGCCTCCCACAGGCAGGAGTATGTTTGATGTGAGATAGTCCCACAAGTCGAAGAACGTGCCTATTCCTGGGAACACAACATCTGCAAGCAAGCTGTTGGAGAGCGCTGCTGTTGAGCCTACTACCGCCAGTCCTATCAACACTGCCACGGTAGCTTTTTTCCGGTCCCAGTTCAACGTACCTGCCAGGTACGCAACAGGAACCTCGAACAATGACAACATGGCACCGGTTGCAGCTATAGCAGTCAACACGAAAAAGAGAATCATGAATATCTGGCCAAACGGCATGGAACTAAATACTGCCGGGATCGTTATGAAGAGCAGGGAAGGGCCTGATTCCGGCTGGAATCCAAATGCAAAAACGGCAGGGAAGACTGCCAGGCCCGCAAGAGCTGAAACGAGAACGTCTGAGAGCATGACTCTTGTTGCTGTTGCAGGGATGTCTTGGTCATCTAAGAAATAGCTTCCGTAGGTGATCATTGTACCCATCCCCACTGACAGTTTGAAGAAGGAGAGCCCTAGTGCGGTAAGCACGGTGGCACCTGTGACTTTTGAGAAGTCCGGCTTCAGGAGGAATTCCAACCCTTGTGCTGCGCCGGGTAGAGTGACGCTCCTAATGACCACAATAATCAGGATCGCGAAAAGCGCCGGCATAAGCCGCTTGGTCATACGCTCAATACCTTTGGATACGCCGAGTGCTATGATGAACGCTATGAACGCAAGTACGATCCATTGCCATACCAGTGATTGAACAGGGCTTGTAACAAGCTCTGCAAAAGCTGCCTCAGTTACTGCAGGGTCAGTTGACAAAACGGCGCCTTGAATAGCTTTAACGATATACGCAAATACCCAGGCCGCCACTTCAGTGTAGAAAGCCATTATAAGGAATGACGCAAGTATACCCGAGGCCCCTATCAACCACCATGATTTCCCAGGTGCCAACTTCTTAAGGCTTGCTATGGCATCTCCTCTTGCTGTGCGGCCGATAACATGTTCTGTAATCATAACCGGAAGGCCGACTACCAATGTGCAGAGTAAGTAGACTATTATGAATGCTGCTCCTCCGTTAGCTCCTGCCAGGTACGGGAACTTCCAGATGTTACCCAAGCCCACTGCTGACCCAAGAGTCGCAGTGATAACGCCGAGTCTCGTTGTGAAAACGTCCCGCGATACTGTGCCATGATGCGGCACAGATTCTGCTCTATCAGCTGTAGCCATGACGTCATGATTCTCCTTTCATCAAGTGATAGGTTGCTTGTGTCTATTGAGAAGACCCGTGGGCAGTTCCAAAGTACTTCTCAAGGAACTTGCCGCACGGGTCTTTTCTACCCACGGTGTACTTCGCATTTGACCTGCAAAGCTGTATCGCTCGGACCAGTCCGTTGTACCGGTTTGCCTCTGCCCGCCTTTTGCCTGACTTATTATCTCTATAGGAAGCAGAACCGCCCAAGATGCAGGCAGCCAGTACCGGAATCAACGCGGAACCCTAAGATACTCTTCCCTGAAACTTACGACAACAAGCAACTTCTGAATATTGTCGACTATTATACTCATACTAGCAAGAATATGCAACAGCCGATTGAACGTTTGCTACCGGCCAGTGATATTGTGACCCTATTTCCGCACCTTCGCCAAGCCTCAGGGTCATGGGTACTACTACCACCCCTGCGAGCACTATCACTCCTATGAACGCGGTGATCTCAAACCGCACTTGAAGTTGTAAGCATCTTCCGGGCAAGCTGGGACACCCTTGCAGGACCGGTTTGAGCAATAGGCCTGAGCACAAGAGTGTAGCTGTGACTAACTTCCGGGTTGCGTCTTGTCCTAAAATATGAGATACAACTAACATATTGATGTATATTGAGAATCGGGATGGGATTGGCAGGGTGTCCGTTGCCCACGAGTTTGGATTCTGAAGTTACCTGGCACCATGCTTGCACATATTTGCGGCGACATAACATGATCGGAGGGGATGCAATTGGGCGTCACTCATGCGACCTTGGTAGGGATCCTGGCAGGAATTTTGGGCACAGGGGCAGGTGGCCTGTTGGTTCTCTTGATAGATTTCAGTGCAGGTGCTTGTCTTAGTTTCTTGCTGGCAGCTTCAGGGGGAATAATGATAAGCGTTTCACTTATGGAACTTGTCCCTGAAGCTGTTGAGGTCGGAAGCCAAGGATGGGCAGCTTTGGGTTTGCTCCTTGGTGTTGTAATCTTGTTTGTCTTGGATATGTGGCTGCCCCACACCCACAGTTCTTTGGTTGTGCGGGGGAAATCCGGGGTGTACCACGGCGAAAGGGCTGCCAAGTTGAGATCAGCCGGGCTATTGATAGGATTGGGGATCGCGCTTCATAACTTGCCTGAGGGATTAGCTATCGGTGCTGCTTATGCCCACCAGCAATCTTTGGGTTTTGGAGTGGCGCTGATGATTGCCATTCACAATATCCCTGAAGGAATGGCGATGGCAGTGCCATTGTAAGCAGGAGAGATGGGAGGAGGCAGCGTGGTCTTGTCCACTGTGCTGGCAGGCTTGCCAGTGGGGATAGGCGCCCTTCTGGGAGCTTGGATTGGCCAGGTGTCTCCGGCTGTCTTGTCAGTCTGCTTGGGCTTTGCCGCAGGAGCTATGATGTATGTGGTAAGCGACGAACTAATCCCTGAAGCTCACTTTTGCGCCCATGGGGAGTATCCTACAATTGGGTTAGTCGTTGGAGTGGTCTTAGGGATATTGCTGATCTTGATCCTGTGATCACGTTAGAGGATCTGTTGGCCCGACTTGGGTATGAAAAGCAACTGTAAGGGAGGGACCCATGTGTTTGACATCCGGAAGGGCGATTGCCTGGTGGTTGTCGATGTGCAGAATGATTTCTGTCCAGGCGGAGCTTTGGGAGTGGCTGAAGGAGACCAGGTTGTGCCGGTGCTCAATTCATTGATCAAGGAGTTCAATGATAGAGATCTGCCTGTTGTCTACACCCAGGACTGGCACCCCCAGGACCATGTTTCCTTTGTAGAAAACGGTGGGATATGGCCGCCCCACTGTGTTCAAGGCACAAAAGGTGCAAACTTCCATCCGGACCTGGTAGTTAGCGGCGAGATCTGCCGCAAGGGCTTCTTAAGCGACAGGGAAGCATATTCAGGTTTCGACGGGAGAATAGGCGAGCCTGACGGGCCAGCCCTTGACCAATGGCTCAAAGAAAAGGGAGTCAAGCGGATTTATGTAGGCGGCCTTGCCACCGATTATTGCGTAAGGGCTACAGTGCTTGACGCCATACAATGCGGATTTGAGGTTGTCTTGCTAACCAATGGCATACGTGCCGTGGACGTAAATGAGGGAGACGGGGATAAAGCTATTGCCGAAATGGCAGACGCAGGAGCACTACTAATCAAGTGACCCACCCGGTCACCAAGTACCCTTTCACCAAGTATTGGACGGTCGCAGACTGATCACCGGGCTCATACTTTGATCTCTTTCCAATGGCCTGCCTTAAAGCGTCTCCTAAACAGCAGGCACCTTACAGAAAGGTCGGTTACCATGGCATACCAGGCGCCTGGCAGGTGAAGCCCAAGCATTCCGACAAACAAGTATGTCAGCCCAACCCTAACGATCCATGCGCTGCCTCCGGTTATGAGCATAGTCCATGCAGTGTCTCCGGCACCCCTTAGGCTTCCTGCAAGTACGTGGTTCATGCCCATTATAGGTTGAGCCACTGCTACTATTCTGAGCACAGTTGCCCCAAGCGTCATGACCTCGGGATTATCAGGAACGAATAACCGGACGATATAGGGGGCGGTCAGGAACAGCGCCACGCCAGTACATCCCATCAACACGGAAGCGATTTTCTGGCACTTCCATGTCGCCTCTTCTGCTTTATCCGGGTTACCGTATCCTAGATACTGTCCAACCAGTGTAGTGGCAGAGACACCAAGACTGAAACCGATAACAAGCGACAATGATTCTATCCGGAGAGCTACTTGATGGGCCGCGTAAGCGTTGGTGCCAAGGCCCGCAATAGCTCTGGCATAGAGCAGCTGTGCGCCTCTCAACGAAAGCCTTTCGCCTGAAGCAGGCACTCCTATGGTTAGGACGCTGCTCAAAGTATCCTTATGGGGACGGAATGACCCTTTGTAGAAATCACTTATTGGGTTAGCTTGCCTTATGGTAAGCGCCATCACCACTACCATACCTATGAAGTGGGCAACAGCTGTGGCAAGCCCGGCTCCTTCTGCTCCCATAGCGGGGAAGCCGAAGTTTCCGCCAATGAGTGCGTAGTTGCCGATAACATTGGTGATGTTGACCAGTATGCCCGAAAACATCGGCAGCCGGGTATTGCCTGCGCCTCTGAGAGCTGCAGTAAAGGTCATTGTTACGAATTCAAACAGCATTGACAAGCCTTTCCAATATGAATACGGAATTCCCTGTTGGATTACGTCTGGTTCTGCTCCCATCAGGCGGAGGCTTGGCCCTGCGAACGCACCGATCAGGAGGGCCGCCACAGTGCCCAGGACTATCGCAACGAGCAATGATTGCCTCAAAGTTTGCTGGGCTTCCTCATGTTGGCCAGCCCCGATGCGGCGGGCGACAACTGAAGTAGTGCCTACACGGATAGCGTCATAGACACCGGTGGCGATCATGGAAATCTGGTTGGAAAGGCCTACGGCAACCACTGCGGATGCCCCAACCCGTCCCACCATAGCTATGTCAGCCGCATTGACTATAGCTTGTAAGATCCTCTCGGCTATGAGAGGCACTGCAAGCACGAGGATGTTCTGCTCTATTGTATGGTGTTCTAGATCAAGATATCTGGGACGGGACCGGACCCGTTCCCGCAAGGACAATTCTTCGTCTCTCGTATCGTCCGCAAGGTCAGTTACAGAATCTGGTTCGTTCAATGTATTCACCTGTATTTCGTAGTACAAAATAATCCTTTTATCATCATACAAGTATTTGGCATGTTCGGCAAGTGGAGGCCTGGCCCAAAGGAATTTCGTCCTCCGTAGCGAATGAGTAATCGGTAAGTCCGCCCCTTGTGTTAGACAGCTACTTTGAAAGGAGGGAAATCCTAAACCAATGGCTGATGCAAGAATCCGTGCAGCAAGGATAACACCACCTGAAGAGTTTTTTGGGTTCAAACTTGGCAGTGACCGCAAGATTGCCCGGTGGGACAAAATAACGGAATACTTCTACAAACTTGAATCTGAATCAGACAGGATAAAAGTTAAGGAGTTGGGCAAATCCACAGAAGGCAACCCGTTCTTATTGGTGATCATTTCATCTCCTGAAAACCTTGCCAAGTTGGAGCATTACAGACAAGTCAACTCCAGGATAGCAGACCCTAGGGGCTTATCCAATGAAGAGGTCAGACAGCTGGTGCAGGAGGGCAAGGCAGTAGTGTGCCAGACCATGAGCCTCCACGCCACTGAGATTGGCGGGACCCAGATGGCCCCGGAACTGGCGTATGACCTGTTGTCGTGTGATTCATGCACCACAAAACAGATCCTAGATAATGTAATCTTCCTAATGGTGCCGTGTTTCACCCCTGATGGCCAAATAATGGTCACCGATTGGTACAACAAGTACCTTGGTACCGAGTTTGAAGGGACCATGCTTCCGTACCTGTATCACAAGTATGCAGGGCACGATAATAACCGGGACGCTTTCGCCCTGAACTTGGTTGAGTCCAGGTATGTGGCCCGCATACTTTTCACCGAATGGCACCCCCATGCGTTCCAGGACCATCACCATATGGGGAGCACTGGTGCCAGGCTTTACGTAGCCCCGTATTGCGATGTAATCCGGCCGCATGTTGATCCTCTTGTATGGCGGGAACTCTCATGGTACGGAGGCCATATGGCGTATTCGCTTGAGCAGGCGGGCAAGACGGGTATCCTTAACGGAGCCCAATTCCCCGGATGGGGCCATTTCGGATTTCACTGGCTTGCCAATCACCACAACATAGCCGGAATGCTCACTGAATCTGCCTCTGCAAAACTCGCTACGCCGATGTACATTCATCCACACCAGCTTAAGGGGGCATGCCCTAAGACCATGCCTGAGTACGAACCTCAGACCAACTTCCCAAACCCTTGGCCTGGTGGATGGTGGAATCTACGCGACATAGTAGAGCAGCAAAAAATAGCTGCTTGGTCGCTGCTTGAGATTTGCGCCAGGTTCAGGGAGAAGATCTTGTGGAATGCCTACCTTAAAGCATCCCGCCAGGCCAGGCGTGGTGCTGAAGGTTCGCCCAAAGCTTATGTGATTCCGGGAAAACAGCACGATCAGCTCACTGCCCTGAAACTTGTTGATTTGATGCTGGCCCAGGGCATTGAAGTGAAGCGGGCTGCGAAAGGTTTTGTGGCTGATGGGCGTGTGTATCCCGAAGGGTCGTTTGTGATTTCGCTGGCCCAGCCCAAGATGGGAGTGATCAGGTCCCTTCTTGGCAGGACGTTCTTCCCTGACAATTACTGGACCAGGAATCCCGACGGCTCGCCCATAATGTACGACACTGCCACTGATACCATTGCCGAATTCATGGGAGTCGAAGTCGAACCTGCAGATATCCTTGACATCAGTGATCAAGATCTGGAAGTGGTTGGGCAGGTTGAACCGGGGTTTTCTGAACCTAACAAGGTGCCTGACTGCATTTATTACCAGATTCAAGGATATCTACTTGACCCCAGGCTCAACGATACTTTTCAAGTAATAAACGGTCTCTTGTCAGAAGATGGCAATGAGTCTGCGACCATCTGGAGATTCGAGAAGGCTTTGTGCTCCAATGAGCATCCCAACTATCCTGATATACCTCCTGGCGCCTTCTACGTTGAACACACTGCGGCAACCGCCTCAAGACTCGTCAAGCTGTGCAAGCAGACGGGAGTACCGTGTTATCCGGTACCATACGTTGCCGAACTGCCACGGCACAGGGTTAGACGTTTGAGGGTTGGAATGTACCAGAGATACTGGGGCGGCAATATGGATGAGGGATGGAGCCGCCTGGTGCTGGAGAACTTCGGTTTTCCGTACATCACTCTTAAAGATGAAGATTTCAGGCAAGGTAACTTGAAAGAAAAAGTGGACGTGATAATACTGCCCAGCGACAGGCCCGAACTCATCCTGGGGCCTGACGAGAAGCAGTCCACTCTAGGGAGATTTGATATAACAGTTGTTCCACCTGAGTACCGCAGCGGTATAGGCAAAGAAGGCGCCCAGGCGGTTGACGAGTTTGTGAGGTCAGGCGGGAAGCTCGTAGCTTTTGATGCATCGTGCAAATTTGCGATAGATGCATGCAAACTTAAGGTGACCAATGTGGTGGAAGGGCTCACTTTCGAGGACTACTATTGTCATGGCTCAACCCTCAGGGTCAACGCCGATACTAATCATCCGGTGGCATATGGTATGCCCCGTGAGTTCTTGGCCCTTATCTGGGGTGGACAGGCGTTTGAAGTAAGAGACAGATTTGCTACTCACGATTACACAGTTATTGCGGAGTATCCTGATAAAGACCTGTTGCAGAGCGGCTGGCTTGTAGGGGAGCAACTGCTCGCCAAGAAACCTTGTATTGTTTCAGCGAAGTGCGGTGAGGGTGAAGTGGTATTGCTTGGCTTCAGGCCCCTTTTCCGCGCTCAAACACATGGAACGTTCAAACTGCTGTTCAATTGCCTGTTCGGTCAAGCCGGTTTTGATCAGTGACTTTGAGCAGCGATCTTGAGTGGCAGGTTGGAGGATTAGAGAAACGGGCTATCGAAATCCAAGTTGTACATTAATTGGTAAAGGAGGTTTGTTGCCAGGTGTTAGCGATCATCAACGGTAAAGTGCTTACCATCACCAATGGCCCCATCGATGAAGGTGTCGTACTGATCGAGAACGGCAAAATAAAGGCTGTCGGAAAAGATATTGGAATACCTGATGGGGCACAGGTCATAGATGCCAAGGGCAAGTGGGTTACTCCCGGCCTGATCGACGCTCACAGCCACCTTGCAGTCTTTGGAGAGCCTTCTGTGTGGGCTAACGCAGACGGAAATGAAACAAGTGATCCGATAACACCCCAGCTCAGGGGCATTGACTCTTTGAACCCTGAAGATCCTGCCATCGCCGATGTGCTTACAGGCGGTGTCACAACTGTTTACACAGGGCCCGGCAGCGCCAACATCATCGGTGGTACAGGTTTTGCCATGAAGCTCCGGGGCAAGACTGTGGATGAAATGGTTATTCCCAATACCGAGGGTATGAAGATGGCTCTTGGGGAGAACCCGAAGAGAGTCTACGGGGATATGCAGAAGAAGACGCCCAAGACCCGTATGGCCAATGCTGCTGTGCTACGTGAAGCTCTCGTGAAAGCCCAAAACTACCTCAAGAAGGTTGAGAAAGCCAAGAAGAAGGAAGAGGCAGGAGAGACTCCTGACTATCCAGACAGGGATCTCAAATTGGAGGCCTTGTGCCGGGTGCTGAAGCGGGAGATACAGGCTAGAATGCATGCCCACAGGGCTGACGACATTATGACCGCCATACGTATAGCCGAAGAATTCAATCTTGACTACGTTATTGAGCATTGCACCGAAGGCTACAAGATTGCGGATGTGCTGGCGGCTAAGAAGGTCAGGGCTACCGTCGGCCCGCTTCTCATGAGCCGTTCCAAGATGGAGCTCCTGGATGTATCCCTTGCCAACCCGGGTATCCTGGCCAAAGCCGGCGTTACCGTTGCAATACAGTGCGACACTACTAAGAACACCCGCTGGCTAGCGAACCATGCAGGTATCGCTGTGCGTGAAGGAATGCCCATAGATCTTGCTTTCAAGGCCATAACTATCATTCCGGCCCAGATCCTCGGAATAGACGACAGGGTTGGAAGCCTTGAGGCAGGCAAAGATGCTGACGTAGTGATTTGGAGCGGCCATCCGTTCCAGACGCTGACGGCTGCAGAGAAGGTCTTCATTGAAGGAGACCTTGTGTACGAGAGGAAAGAGCCGGTACCGGCTTGCTGCTAGGGTGGCAACCCTAGGGTGCTAACCTGCTGAAACAGCCCGAGTCAGGGCGAAAATCTGTTTCAGCAGATTAGAGTAGATTTCAGTGAGAGGCCGTTTCCCGCGGCCTCCTATCTTTTCGTTTTTCTTTGCAACGGTGTAGCTTTTTCATACGGCTGTCCGATAATCGCACACCTTCCTATGGAACCTGAATCAAAATCAGGCAGTTTTTCTGAAGACCTGCTTCTTTTTCATACGGCTGTACGGAATTGATACACCCATCGCCTGAACCTGTATGAAAAAGATACAGGTTTTCAAAGAACTGTATCAAAAACGGACACCAGATACACCAGGTTCAGAATTAACCCATAGCCTTCTCACAAACATAACCATATATTGCCAAATCATTGTCCCTGTGATATAAATATAGTCAGATATTGCCAAATTCTGGGGAGGTCTGTTGCGGATATTGAGAATCGTGTTGATTCCTGACACTCTCATTGACACAAGAGACTTAACGATCAGCGCCAGATTCCTGCGAACTATAGCAGAAGTGAAAAGTCACCGGTCTCTATCGGAACTCGCGAGAATCGCCGGTATGAGCCGGTCTACAGCGTCGAGAGCTTGCCAACACTTAGCTGCTCAAGGTTGGATTGGATGGCATAGCACCAAGAACTCAAGAATAGCAGTCCCCTGCTACCCAGATGAAGTTGAAAAACTGCGGGTAGAGCTGTTGTTGTGGGAAAAAGACATGGCACCCTTCCTGGGAGAATTCCTTATGCGGAAGATTCTAGACGAAATCATCGCATCTTCAACCTACATGGACAATGCCAGGCCGTCTTTCCTGATAAATCCTGAAACCGGACAACCTCTTGAAATAGACAGGTTGTACCGTGAAGGGGTAGGATTTGAATACAACGGAGAACAACACTACAGGCCAACAGCGAAATATGACCAGCAGACTGTCAGGAAGCAGGTAACCAGGGATATCATAAAACAAGGACTTGGTGTAAGATATGGTATCACCATTGTGGAGGTTACAGACCGGGATTTGACTATAGATACTATGATGGCAAAAGTTCCCCCTTCACTCCCGATAAGACGTCTGAATCGTCAATCGCTCTATCTCAGGAAGTTGGAGGAAATCTGCTGGGAACACATCACAACAATGGACAACATCAGGCGAAGGCAGTAGGGTGGAACAAGACACGTCGCTCGGTGGTCAAAAGGCCCAGATCTATTGGCGGTCAAAACTTATCGGTGGACCAGATTCGTCAACAAAATCACCGGAACCGGGATGACTTAGTCAAGGAGGTGTCTTGAGAAAGACTGTCTAGTCGAGAGAGGTTAGTATGGACATGATGAAGATTCTGTTGGTAGATGACGACGAGACCTTGGTCAAGGGGATACGCCGGAGTTTTCAAAGCCTCGGGTATGAGGTTGTCATGTGTTATGAAGGGGGGCCTGTCTTGGAAGTGATCGAGAAGGAAAAGCCTGATATGGTCCTCCTCGACATAATGCTTCCGGGAAAAGATGGTCTGACTGTACTAAAGGAAGTACGGGAGAGGTTTCCCGGCCTTCCAGTGATAATGCTGACCGCAAGATCCGAGGACATTGATATTGTAGTGGGGCTTGAGATGGGAGCTGACGATTACGTATCCAAACCCTTCAGCATGAGAGAGCTGGAAGCCAGGATAAAGACAGTATCCAGGCGGACCTCGATGAATCCGGTATCAAGAAACCAGCTTAGGCGGCGCGACATCCTGATAGACTTGAACCAAAGACGGGTGTGGAAAGGCAAGATGGAAATCAGCCTCACCCCCAAGGAATTCGATTTGCTGGCCACTTTCTTCAGACAGCCTGGGATAGTATTTACCCGTGAGAAACTGCTGGAGATCGTCTGGGGATATGACTTCCTGGGAAGCTCCAGGGCTGTTGACATTCAGATCTCCCGGTTAAGGGAGAAGATCGAAGATGACCCCGGGTTTCCCAAAATCATACTGACCAAGAGGGGAGTAGGATACTACTGTGAATGAAGGTGGCCGCGAGGCGGGACACAAACGGGTCCTGGGGCTCAGGTGGCGCTTAGGTTTGTCATACCTGCTTGTGATTTGGGTGATCCTTGCGGTCCTGGTGGTGTTTATGTCCCGTTTCCTGGAAACCTCCATAATCGGAGCCAGAAGAGCTTCGTTGTATGCCCAGGCTCACCTTATCGCATCGGCCATTCGTGCCAGGGGAGGCCCCTTTGAAGCCAGGCTCGTTGCTATAGGCGGCATGCCGCTTAATGCAAGGGTGATGGTGCTTGACGGCTACGGGCGGGTGCTTGACGACTCAGCATCTGATCCTGACATGGTTCTAAGAAAGTTGGAATTTCAAGAAGTAGGAGCTGCTTTGTCCGGGAGGGAAGGGTCCAACACGTATTACCTCCCTGATGGGAGTTTTGTGATGTATGTTGCCGTTCCCGCTGATTGGGACGGAAACGGCGGAGCTGTATTCATTGCACAGGATTTGAAGGACATCGTTATCCAATATCAAAATGTCATGCGGATGGTAGCCTCAGGCGGGATAATCGCTTCTATGGTTGCTTTGGTGTTTGCGTGGTACTTATCCCGCACGATCTCAGAACCTATATCAGACCTTTCAAGGGCTGCCCGGATGATGGCTTCAGGCAGGCTGGATTCGAGGGTGTCTCCCAAAGGCCCATTGGAAACACGTGAACTCGGGGCTTCATTCAATTATATGGCTACGGAGATTGAGAAAACAGTGGAAGGGCAGGAACAGTTTCTAATGGCCGCCGCCCATGAGCTGAGGGCACCTCTCGCATCCATGCGGGCCCTGGTTGAATCCATGCAGATATGTCCTCCTGAAGCCGAAGAACTCTCGGAACTCATAAATGATGTTCTCCGTGAGATCTTGGACTTGCAGGGCATCTCAGAAAGCATACTATCCCTGCTTCGTACCAGAAGCGGAGGTGCCGTCTCTGACGAAGAAATGATCGATCCGGCGGAGATTATTGGAGAAGTGATTAGATCCCGCGTTTTAGGCGGAGTTAAGCAAAATCTGAAGGTAATACTTCAAGGTAGCCGGCAAGACAAGGGCATAGTGGAGCCAAGACCAATGGCTGCAGTGGACTCCTCAAATCAGGCCACCGTTGTACATGAGCGAGAAGGTCAGCAGCAGCATCTCTCAGGCGCCAAGGTACAAATGGACCCATTGTTGTTCCGGCTCATTGTGGCCAATCTTTTCGACAATGCTGTCAAGTTTACGCCTCCTGGAGGAACTGTTGTTGTCAGCATGGATTTCCCGGAAAATGGCGACGAGATGGTGCTTAAGGTTTCAGATACGGGCCCAGGTATACCGCCTGAGCATCTGGACAGGATATTCGACCGTTTCTACCGCATAGACCCTGCAAGGCAGAAATCCACGGGCGGAGCCGGCCTGGGGCTGGCCATAGTGAAGGAAGCATGCGAAAAATCAGGTGGGATGATAGAAGTAGAGACCCGCCCTGGAGGCGGGACCATCTTCACAGTGAGGTGGCGGAACAAGAGGCCCGGTGATTTGTAGCGCTGCTGGAACAGCAAACTTGTTTGCGTCTGCGTTGAACTCCCTTGCTTCATGAAAAACCTTTTTCTCTGGGAAGAGCCTTTGTTACACAACTGTTACACTAAGAGAACGATATGAAAGATTGTCTTGACACAATAGAACTGTGAGGAACGGCGACCCAGACGCCTTCATAGGATAGCAAGTTGGGAGTGATGTGATAATGAGGCACTTAGTGAGAATCGTCCAAGAACAGGATGCGCAGAGCAAGGTGCAGGCCAAGGTACAGGGCAGGGTGCAGGGCAGGGGAGAGGGAAGGCCATACCGGAAGGGCCTGAGCTGGGCCCTGCTAACCCTTGTGGCCTTGATGTTTGGGGTGCTTTCAGGATGTGCACCCAGAGCCACCGGCGAAGCACCAGAGGATCCTGTGGTGCCTGTCCCGTCTCAAGATACAGTCACAGTGGACCTCTATTTTGCAGACGACCAGGCAATGGAAGTTTTGCCCGAGAGACGGGAAGTAGAGGTGCCTGCTGATCCGGCCCAGAGGCCCCCTGTTGAAGAGTTGGTAGTCACTGAACTATTGAAAGGCCCTAATGACCCCTTGTTGAAAAAAACCTTGCCCGCAGAAGCTAAGCTGATTTCCATCCAGGTTACCGACGGCCTGGCGCTTGTCAATTTTTCGAAAGAATTTGTGACCAAGCATCCAGGAGGAAGCACAGGAGAAATCATGACAATATTGTCCCTGGTGAATTCGCTTACGTGTCTGCCTAACATAGACCGGGTGCAGATCTTGGTCGAAGGCCAGAAGATTGAGACTATTGCAGGCCATGCAACTGTAAGCGGCGAACTGGCGCGTAAAATCCGTCTGGGGGACTTCTTTGTCAGCGAGGAGCGTTCAAAGGCGCTTCAAGAACGTGTAGATGCAGGAGAAGAGACTTGGCGCAAAGATCCGCTGGAAGTAGCCAGGAGGGAAGCCCCCGCGCGTGGGTTGTTACCCAACCTGGATTATGAGTTGAGCCGGTCAAAGCAAGGTTACCAGTTGGTCGAAGTGGAATACGAGGATAACATCTATGTTATAAGTCTCTATCAACCTGAAACCAAAGGCGATGCGGGAATTTGGGTGATTGACAGAATAAGCTTGCTTGACGAATAGCACCTGGCAATACCGGGGCTGGACACGTCATATCCGGGTTAGAAACAGGTCAGACTACAACAGGCCCTCTCGCACTAAGGAGAGAGGGCCTGTTTCATCTCTGCTTATAGTGTCTGTATTGCCGTACTCTCTGTACTCTCTGTACTCTCCCTACCGTCCTCACAGTCCGTACTTACTTAGATTCTGGTTTGTCCTCAGGCAGAATAAGGTTGAGTACGATGCCGACCAGTGTGGCCAGGCTCAGCCCTTCAAGTTGAATGAACCCGAGGCCAACTACAGCGGGGTTGGCTTCGCCCAGGACTGACATCATACCGATTGTCAATACAAAAGCGGCGATTAGCATGTTTCTCCCGCTGGAGAAGTCAATCTTGTTCTCGACCATTACGCGCATACCGACAGATGCTATCATTCCGAAAAGAATGATAGAGATTCCGCCCATCACAGGCGTGGGGATTGTGGAGACCAAGGCTCCGAACTTGCCCATGACAGACATGAGCAGTGCAATCACGCCGGCAACTCTGAGTACCGAAGGGTTATATACTCTCGTGACTGCCAGTACTCCTGTATTCTCACTGTAAGTGGTGTTTGCGGGCCCGCCGATCAGCCCTGCCAAAGCCGTGGCCAGTCCGTCGCCTAGCAGTGTCCTGTGGAGCCCAGGGTCTGTAATAAAGTCTTTTCCTACAGTAGCTCCGATGGTTGTAATGTCTCCCAGGTGCTCGACCATGGTTACAAGGGCAATGGGTGCGACCACAGCTATAGCCTCCATAGAGAACTTGGGTGCCATGAAGCGGGGAAGAGCCAGGAACTGAGCGTCAATTATCGGCTGCACATCTACTAGCTTAAACAACAAAGCTGCAACATAGCCTGTACATACGCCCAGCAAAATAGGGAGACTCTTGTAGATCCCCTTTCCGAACACCGTTACCAGTGCTACCGTCAACATGGCAATCAATGCGACCCCCCAGTGGCTTTGGGCCATATCATACGCAACAGGTGTCAAAGTCAAACCGATAGTGATGATAATGGGGCCGATAACGACCGGAGGCAGTAGTCTCTTCATCACATCCGGTCCGAAGAGCTTGATTAGCCCAGCTGCCAGCGCGTACACAAGTCCTGCGACAATAATGCCGCCTGTAGCATAAGGAAGGCCGGCATTGGGGTCACCGGGAGTTGCGTACATGGCCTTTACACTCAGTATTGCAGGGATGAAGGCGAAAGAGCTTCCCAGGAAGACAGGAACCCTTCTCTTTGTGAGTACGTGGAAAAGTAAGGTTCCGACACCTGCTGCAAAAAGCGTGACTGAGATGTCGAGGCCTGTAAGGTAGGGTACTAAGACGGTGGCTCCGAACATGGCGAGGGCATGTTGAAACCCGAACAAGATGCGTTTGGTCCAGTCAATTTCCATTTGCTTTCCTCCTTAATACCGTGCTCGCCGGCACGGTTTAATTAAGTACGGACCTTCGTTTGGTTGCTACAGTAGGCTATGACTCACCACTGTATCAACCAGGCGGAGTGAGTTCCTCTAATTTGGAACGATATCGCAGCAGTCGTGTTTAGTCAACAAGAAGTCGCGAAAAGCTTCATGTTTTGTCTTGAACCGTGGCGGGATAATAACGCACACATAGGGTATGTCCAAGGGATTGTCTGACTATTAGGCACGAATATAGGAATCCTGCCAGGAGGCAGGATCCATTATTCCGGGTATATGAATCTGAGATTTACCAGCAATAGAAGTCCTTGGATGAGCTGGCCTCGTGCTCGCCAATCGGCTCCAGGTGAGCCCGGTCGTTAGCCTTAACTACCTTCCACTTGCCATCCCTGTTTGAGATCACGGTTATGGATGTATTGGCGACTGTTGGCAAGCTGGGGTCGAATTCCCCTTTGAGGGCATATGACAACAGGCACCTTACCGGTCCGCCGTGGGTGACTATTGCCACATCCAGCCCCGGACATTCACGCTGGATATCCATGAAAGCACGCATCACTCTTTGATAGAGGTCACTGTCGGACTCCCCACCGCCGGGCCTTGGAACGGGTTCCGGATCAGTCTTACGGGCTTCCCAAAACTCAGGGTATAGTTCCCTGCATTGCTCCAGAGTTTTTCCCTGCATAACACCGCAGTGAACTTCCCTTAGGCGTCTGTCGAGGATGAGCTTGCAGTTGTGATTCTTGACTATTTCCATGGCGGTATCTCTTGCCCTGTCCAGATCGCTGGAGTATACTGCATCTATTTTGACCTTTGACAATGCTTCTCCGACCAGTCTGGCTTGAAGCCTGCCGTGGTCTGAGAGAGGGACATTTAGGTGTCCCTGGATAATCCCTTCTCTGTTAGCCGAGGTTTGTCCGTGCCTTATTATGTAGTAGTTCATATTATCACCGTCCAAGAGTTCTAAACCGGAATACGAATTTTTGTCTCTAATCTCTCATCGAGTTACTATATCATACCACTTAAGCAAAAAGCTAAGGTATGGGGTGGCTCCTACTTTGCCGGGTTGTCTGATACCAAAACAGCTGTTCCGGAAGCTGTTTGGATTTCGGACAGCTGTGTCAATAAAGCGCAGTCCTTTCGGGAACCTGCCTGATTATCATATAACTTTTCGGAAACCTGCATCCTTTTCATACAGGTAGGGGAGAAGGCTGTATGGTTTTCAGACGGCTGTAGCAAGAAACTGCAGTCCTTTCGGGAACCTGCCTGATTATCATATAGCTTTTCGGAAACCTGCATCCTTTTCATGCAGGTAGCGGAGAAGGCTGTATGGTTTTCGGACAGCTGTGTCAATAAAGCGCAGTCCTTTCGGGAACCTGCCTGATTATCATATAACTTTTCGGAAACCTGCACCTTTTTCATACAGGTAGCGGAGAAGGCTGTATGGTTTTCGGACAGCTGCATCAAAAACCCGCAGCTTCCTAAAAAACCGCCTCATTCTGCATCAGGTTTCCGAAAAATTGCGTCTTTTTTGGGCAGGTGTTGACGGAAGTTGTATGAATTTTTGACGGCTGTATGAAAACACTACAGGTTTGACTGGAACCTGTGTAATTTCAATGCAGCTTCTGGCGTAATGTGCATAATTTTCGTACAGATACAACAAGGAATCCCGGTTAAATGAAAACTACCGGAGGTTTGGTCTAGAATCTCGGACGGGGAGGGTGAAAAATGGAATACGGAGAACTGGTCCGGATAATGGAAGAAGTTCACAATAAGCGCTTATCCGGCTTTAACTGTGCAGAAGGAGTACTTTGGGGCGTAACCCGTAGCATAGGCCTTGACGTTCCTGTTTCGTGTATCACAGGTTTCGGAGGAGGCATAGGTGGGAGTGGTTCAGTCTGCGGTGCGCTTTGCGGCGCAATCGCTGCTGCAGGAATCTATGCAGGAAGAACTGAACCTGAAGACAATGAAGCTAAGGCCAGGTGCGATGCTATTAGCCGTGCGATTGTCAGGGGTTTTGTTAACGAAATGGGGTCACAGCTATGTAAGGAAATACTCGGCTACATACCATGGAACAGGCCGAGAAGCCCTGGGCAGCCAAGGCAGATAAACCCTAAATGCAAACAGGCAGTAACAGTTGCCCTGGAGTTAGCTATCAGGGAGATCAAAGAAGCCCAGTGCCGGGATGCGCGCAAGAGCAACCAAGAGCTGGTGGCCGAGGACAGAAGTGAAGAGAAATGAAGAGAAACGACGAGAAATGAAGAATGAGAGTGGTGGATTACATACCTGGGGCACCTGTGTTGCCCTTGCACTGGGCAATTGATTGGGCTATGTTTATCGTGTTGGAGAGAAATCGGGCATTTTGTGATTAGATAGATGACACGCTATATCATACGGATACGGATGTGGCGAAACAAGTGATAAGGATAGGTCAGCCAGTGTGGCGTAATGGCTACGTGGATTAGCTAAAGGAGGGAGCGGGTGGAAACCCGGAAATATGCCAACAGTTGTTGTAGTGGGAACCCAATGGGGCGATGAAGGCAAGGGAAAAATTACAGACTATCTTGCCTTGGAATCTGATGTGGTCGTAAGGTATCAAGGCGGCCCGAACGCCGGACATACAGTTGTAGTTAATGATGAGGTGTTTCAACTTCATCTGCTCCCTTCCGGCATTCTTTACCCTGAGAAACTATCAGTAATCGGAAACGGAGTAGTCGTAGATCCTGAAGTACTGGTAAAGGAAATCCAGGGACTCCAGTCCAGGGGGAGGGATATCTCCGGGTTGCGGATTAGTGCCCGCGCTCACTTGATAATGCCCTACCATAGAGTCCTGGATGCTCTCCAGGAAGAGAGCAAAGGCGAGGGCAAGATTGGTACCACTCTTAAAGGGGTGGGCCCTGCCTACATGGATAAATCAGCCAGAGTGGGTATCAGGGTAGCTGATTTGCTCGAGCCGGATGTGTTCATACAACGGTTAGAGGCAAACCTGCGCGACAAGAACAGGGTTCTCAAGTACATCTACGGAAGAGAAGAACTAGAAGCAGGACCAATCATCGAGTCTTACCTCAAAGCAGGTGAAATCCTAAGACCCTATATCACCGACACTGCAATACTCATAAACAGGGCAATCCGCCAAGGTAAGAAGGTGCTGTTCGAAGGCGCCCAGGGTACCTTGCTTGACCTGGATCACGGCACTTATCCTTACGTTACCTCAAGCCATCCGGTTGCAGGCGGGGCTTGCATTGGTGCAGGAGTTGGCCCTACCAGGATCGACGAAGTTGTGGGTGTTGCAAAAGCATACACGTCAAGGGTGGGTGACGGCCCGTTTCCTACAGAGCTCAATGACGAAATTGGGAATTGGATCCGTGAGACAGGCCACGAGTACGGTGTTACCACAGGTAGGCCCCGTAGGATCGGCTGGCTTGACCTCATGATGATCAACTACGCCTCGGTTCTCAATGGGCTAACTGCCATCGCCCTTACCAGGCTCGACGTGCTCTGCGGGCTCGACAAGGTGAAAGTAGCTTATGCCTATAGGCGTGGCGGGCAGGTGATCACCGAGTTTCCTGCAAGTTTCAGAGAGCTTGCCGATTGCGAGCCGGTCTATGAGGAGTTCCCAGGTTGGCCTGAAATAGATCCTGCAGCAAAGAGCATTGATGACCTGCATCCTAACGCCAGGCAGTTCGTCGAGTTCATATCAGAGAAGACAGGATTGGAGGCTGCAATAATCTCCTTGGGAAGAGCCAGAGATCAATCCTTAACATTGAGGGATCTGTTCGGGTGAGGTGGTACCGGTAGGTAACACCACGGCTGCATCAGGTTCATGTAAAGCTGATATTAGGTAACCTTGAAGTACCTCCTGCCATACATTGGATAGATTTCAACAATGCAGGCAGGAGGTCTTGCTTTGAGCTTGTGGCATTGGGTCTTGGCATCTGGTGGAGTTGTATTTGCTTCAAGTTTTGACGGGTTCATGACGGGTATAGCCTATTCCATCAAGGGGCTCCGGATTAACTATGGACACTATTGGATGATTGGTTTTTGTACAGGCACAATGATGGGGATCTCCATGGTATTCGGAAAACTCCTCGCGTCAGTGATGCCTGATAACATGGAATCAGTAATAGGCGCGGCAATCCTTGTTGGCCTGGGAGTATGGAACGTTATCCAAGAAGCTCCCCCTCGTGAGAACAGAAGGTTGCTACAAGCACATTCTTCTCAAGAAGCAAGTCCTTCTGTGGATTTGCAGGTTGAGCTTAACCGCCATACGCCAACCGCAGACGTGTCCCATGTAACTGCCAGGTCGAGACCCGATTCTTCTAAACGTAACTGTATTGTTGATGCGATAAAAACCGTACTGGCGGTGTTCAAAGAGCCCCTCAAGGCTGACAGGGATCTCTCGGGCAGTATTGACACCACTGAAGCTTGGGTTCTAAGCATAGCGTTGGGGCTCGACGCCTTTGCAGCGGGGCTTGGCGCATCTGTAGCAGGATTCCCCATGCTGCTCATAGTGATTTCCGCAATAGCTTCGCCTGCCTTTGTTTATCTTGGAATCACAGCAGGGAACGCAGCAAGGGGTAAGAACAACCCTAGGCGGAATCAGGTCCTGGCAGGGATTATTCTCATCGTGGTGGGGCTTGCAAAAGCATTTGGATTTATGTAGGAGCTCTTGGTCCCCGTTCCGGTCCGGTTCAGACATTGTTGAGCAACGCCTTTGGTATCATTGAACAACGCCCTGATAAAGGTTCAAGGTGCCTTGATAAAGGTTCACGGTATTGTATAATTGATAAGGTATAGACATTTCCCCACTAATAGCCATTCATGCAAGAAAAGGTGGTGGTATGGAGTGGACCCTGGGCCTAGTAGTCAGAAATTCCGGCAAAGTGTTGTGGTTTCCGTGTTGTTCGGAGTTTGTGGCATGTCTTGGCTCTTGGAGGTTGTCTGCGCCATGACTGCTGCCTTTCGTGCTTGCCTCCTTTGATATAAACCCACGCAGTCAAGGGCTGCAAGGTACGGAGGGGCGGTTGCCAGCTTCGGCGTATGTTCGCTTATTGGCGCCGCGGTAAATGAAGCCTAACGGCTAACCTGACCTCATATCTAGCAGCACAACCTCTGGGAGTCACGTTAGGCTGTTCACCGTCTAAGCATACTAATAAGACGGGTACGGGCTCAGCCTGTGTGAGCTTGTGCTTGTAAGCTGGAGGTGATTCCCTTGAAGCACTTGGTCAATGGTTCCTTGAAACAAGCTATTCAGGATCTCCTTGTTGCAGCAGATGACGAAAAGCTCATGGAATTTCTCAATGAATTGCAGCCCTTTGACATTGCTACGTTGCTTGTAGAGTTTGAAGAACCGGACCAGCTGAAGATACTTCGTTTATCAGATCCGGATATTGCCGCAGAGACATTAGAACATCTGGATTACGATGAGCAGTACAGGCTGCTAGATCATTCGCCTGACAATGTGACGCGGGACTTGCTGGCACGCATGTCAGATGATGCTGTGGCGGACTTGGTCATGGCTATACACCCGCGCCAAGCTCAAGAGATTCTACGGCGCGTCCCTAAGGAGGACCTTGCAGGCATCAAGCAGCTTATGACATATCCCCCCGATTCTGCCGGTGGTATCATGTCCCTCGACTACATTGCAGTTAGGGAAGATTGGAGCGTCAACCGTGTAATCAATCATTTCCGGAAAGTGGGAGGAAAAGCAACTGTCACCAGCTACGTTTACGTAGTTGACCAGCAGGGGCGCTTGGCCGGGGTAACTTCTCTTAAGGAAGTGCTCCTGAGCGATCCTGATACACTTGTTTCAGACATCATGTACACCAAGATAGTATCGGTGCCCGCGGATACCCATCAAGAAGAGGCAGCTAAGCTTTTGAGCCACTACGATTTTGTGGCGCTTCCTGTAACAGACAATAGCGGGCGTCTTGTAGGTGTCATTGCAGTAGACGATATCTTGGACGTTATTGAAGAAGAGGACACTGAAGATATCCATAGGTTGGGCGGAAGCTTACCTCTAGATGAACCATATATGAGTTCAAGTTTATTTGACCTGATTAGGAAACGCATTGGCTGGCTCTTGGTATTGTTTGTGGGTCAAGGGTTTACAGGGAATATAATGAAAAACTATGAGGGCATGCTTGCCCAGATAGTAGCACTGACGTTCTTTATTCCCTTGCTGACTGACACAGGCGGGAACTCTGGTTCCCAGGCTTCAACCCTGGTCATCAGAGCTATGGCCTTGGGCGAAGTAACTCTCAAAGATCTGGGCAGGATTCTCTGGAAAGAGCTCAGGATCGGGGCAACACTGGGTTTGGTTATGGGCACAGTGGGATTCATTTTCTCATGGGTTGTGGGTGGTTCCCAGGCGGTTGCGCTTACAGTTGCTATAACGCTGGTGGTCGTACTAGTTGTGAGTTCGACTATCGGGGCGGTATTGCCACTAATTGGTGGTTGTTTTGGAGTGGATCCGGCTGTGTTTTCAGCCCCCCTAATCACGACGATTGTCGATACCACAGGCCTGATCATCTATTTTGCTGTTGCGTCCAAGATCCTGAGACTAGGCTGAACTTGGCCGGGTGCTGTAGACGGTAAGGTGCAAGCATGCGGAAGAGTAGCTGCTTGCACCTTTTGACGTACTAGCATTCAAAACTTAGCTGCCTGCAACAATCTTAGCTGTAGCAAATTTGCAATACCCTACATAAGATCCACTAAAGCAACACGTGAAACAACCGTACCACGCCATGATACCAAACGGTTGTATGCGGGTATGGTTTCAGAGTGGTGAGAACATGTCAGGGATGCTGTCTAATGCGTGCGTAGCATTATGTGAACTATCGCCTGGAGAAACAGGCACCCTTCACTACATCAACCTTTCTGGTATCTTGCGCTTAAGGTTAATGGATCTAGGATTTACCCACGGTGTCTTAATTGAAGTGGTGAGAAAGGGGCCAGGAGGAAGATTACTCGCCGTGCGGGTCAGGGGTACTGTGATGGCAATTAGACACAACGATGCATTAAGGCTGCTTGTTGCCAGGGGCAGAACAGGCACATCCGGATAGGAGCCTGGAGGGCTAAAGCTGGGGGTTTGAGTGGGGCGGACCTTGTCTGGTAGTGCAGACTCATAAGGCACACAAGGGCTATAAGAGGGCTGTAAGGACCATAGGAACCAAGAGGACAATAGGGACCTGCAAGACCAGGTTAAGGGCGAGTTAGGCAGGAGGACGTATTTGACAGATGGGTGGGAGCGGTATTGGAAAGATGAAGGGGAGCAGGGTGGGGGAATCAACTGCCCACGGCGGCTCCTTCAAATCCAGGGATAAGGCTGGTAGAAGACAAATCGTAGTTGTAGCTTTGGCAGGCAACCCCAATGTGGGTAAGAGCACAGTGTTCAATTCACTGACAGGGCTGAACCAGCATACGGGCAACTGGCCTGGCAAGACCGTGGATCTCTTCTATGGGATGGTTGAATATCAAGGGGAGAAGTATTGCCTGGTGGATCTACCAGGCACTTACTCTCTACGGGCATCGTCACTTGAAGAACAAGTTGCCCGCGATTTCATAGTAAATGAAGCGCCTGATGTCACTGTTTGCGTAGTGGATGCAACCAACCTGGAACGGAATTTGAACCTGGTGTTTCAAGTGCGCGATCTCACACCCAATTGCGTGGTGTGTTTGAACCTCATGGATGAAGCTGCTTTCAGGGGAATTCGCATAGACGCGGCTCGCTTGGAGCAAGAGCTGGGTTTGCCTGTAGTTCCGGCAATAGCACGAGAAGGAACTGGCCTTGAACAACTAATGAGCACGATCGCAGCGGTTGCCCGGAATACCTGTAGCTCCCAGGCAAGAGCAGGCTTCCAGACGGGAGGAGGAACGGGAGGTAGAAGGGAAAGCGCCGGCCCTCCAGGCAAATGCAGCAGCCACATAGAGGAATTTGAGATAGAGGAGCTTTATCGAGAGGAAATAGAGGGGGCGGAGCCTTCAGACTGTATGGATCTTGCGGAACGGCGGATCCAAGCTGCTTATCAGGAAGCCTCCAGAATCGTTTCGCAGGTTGCTTCTGAAAAACCCCTGCAACAAAAAGACTTCACCGCATACATTGACGACCTAGTGACTTCAAGAAGGTTTGGCGTGCCCTTGATGCTGGCGTTACTGGGTATGGTGTTTTTCATTACGTTGTACCTGAGCAATTACCCTTCTGATCTCTTGTTTTCTTTGTTTTCACAACTTGAAGGGCGCCTTACTGCCCTGTTTGTTGAGTTTGGCATCAGCCCCTGGATTCACGGGATGTTGGTGCTTGGTGTGTACCGGACTGTGGCATGGGTAACAGCAGTGATGTTTCCTCCAATGGCCATCTTCTTTCCCATATTCACGCTGCTAGAGGATGCAGGGTATCTTCCAAGGGTTGCCTTTAACCTGGACCATCTTTTCCAGAAATGCAACGGCCACGGCAAGCAAGCATTAGCTATGGCCATGGGATTTGGGTGTAACGCTGCAGGTGTTGTTGCCGCAAGGATCATCGAGTCCCCTAGGGAACGCCTTATTGCCATGTTGACCAACACGTTTGTTCCATGTAACGGGCGGTTTCCAAGCTTGCTCTTGTTCTCATCAGTGTTTTACCACGGCATTAGGTGGGGCTCCCAGCCTGCCACACATGCTGCAGGACATGCGCTTACTTCAGGAGTCTGCACAGGGAAGTTATCTGTGGTGTCACCGCCTGAGTTAGCAGCGGTGTTGCCGGCAGTGTCACCGGAAATGTCACCGGCAGTATCAGCAGCAGTGTCAGGAGCTGCAGTCCTAGGTGCTATTTCCATCGGAGTGATAAGCACCTTCATTGTGTCGTATCTGCTATCTAAGACAGTACTCAAAGGAGTTCCGTCATCCTTCATCATGGAACTCCCTCCTTACCGCAAACCCAAGGTGATTCAAGTGTTGGTCCGCGCTTTCAAGGATCGGACTGTGTTTGTGCTTCAGCGTGCGGTATGGGTAGCAGCTCCCTGCGGTGCAATAACGTGGCTGTTGGCCAACACCTGGTTGGGGGGGCAAACTTTGCTAGGAGCATTAGCTGCCTTGTTGAACCCTGTGGGACGGATGCTGGGCTTGGATGGGGTCATCCTGCTTGCCTTCATATTGGGGTTTCCTGCCAATGAGATCGTAATTCCCATCGCTCTAATGGCTTATCTCTCTCAAGGCACTATGTGCCAGCCTGCATCATTAGGTGCTGTGCACTCGGTATTATTTTCACATGGATGGACGTGGCTCACTGCGCTGTCGGCCATGTTGTTTTCAGTGCTTCATTTCCCGTGTGGAACTACCGTTTACACTGTATACAAAGAAACAGGCAGCAAGAAATGGGCGCTGCTGTCCATCGTAATACCTCTGGTTTTCGCATGCATTGTACTTGTCTTCCTCCAACTGGCCGTTCGTTTGACAGGTCTGGGTTAAGTTATTTCGTACCCAAAAGCACTGCAGGAAAACACAACGCGACGGAGAAGATCATGGGGCCAGGATAATGCCTTGGTGTTTGGTTATTGTTTAGGGAGACACAGTGTTTGTTGGGATTTTGTTGACTCCAGGGGAGGCGATCATTTGGCGGATATTTTGAAACTTGTTGATGACAAAGCATCAGACCTGATACGGATTGCAGATGCGATTTGGGATTTCGCAGAACTAGGTTTCCGTGAAGTACGATCAGCAAAGATACAGGCAGATTATCTTGAGGAACAAGGCTTTAGGGTTACAAGGGAAGCCGGAGGCATTCCCACCGCTTTTGTCGCAGAGTGGGGAGATGGAGGGCCATACATAGGGTTCTTAGGCGAGTACGACGCCCTGGCAGGCGTATCCCAGGAAGTATCGGCTGAGCGACAGCCTAGAGAAGACGGTGGGCCAGGCCACGGATGCGGGCACAACCTCCTTGGGACCGCTGCCATGGGAGCGGCTGTTGCACTCAAGCAAGCTCTTATGGAGAAGAATCTCCCAGGCACAGTACGATACTATGGCTGCCCGGCTGAAGAACTCCTGGCCGGCAAGGTGTATATGGCCAGAGAAGAGTTGTTTTCGGATCTGGATATCGCGATTACGTGGCATCCCGGTTCGATGAATACAGTCAGGTTAGGCAGTGGGACTGGGTTGAACTCAGCCAAGTTTCAGTTCTTTGGCAAAACAGCACACGCAGCAGGGGATCCTCATAACGGCAGATCAGCCTTGGACGCCGTGGAACTCATGAACGTGGGTGCCAATTACTTGCGGGAGCACGTGATAAAAGATGCCACCATCCATTACGTGATTACGTCTGGTGGCGGGCAGCCCAACGTAGTACCTTCGTTTGCCGAAGTGTGGTATTTTGTTAGGGCCCCCAGGAGGAACCAGGTGGAAGAGATCTATGAGAGGCTAGTCAATGTGGCTAGGGGCGCTGCCCTTATGACTGAGACTACCTTTGAAATCGATTTCCTGACCGGATGCTACGAGGTGCTTCTTAATGAAGCGTTGGCTGACGTCATGTGGGATTGCTTGCAGGAAGTCGGCCCGCCTCAGTTTGACGAAAAAGATCTGGAATTCGCAAAGAAACTGGCTGAGACTTTCGATAAGGCTCAGATGGAGAACTTGTACAAGAGCCCGGATTTTCAGGAGTTCCCCGAACTGAGGGAACAAGTGGTTCACACGTCCTTATTGCCACCCAGGGGCAAGGGCAGGTCCGGTGGCGGCTCCACCGATGTTGGTGACGTAAGCTGGATAGTGCCTACAGTACAAATGTCAGCTGCAACTGTGCCGATTGGATGCCCTGGACATTCATGGCAACATTGCGCATCATCAGGGAGTTCCATAGGTCACAAGGGAATGCTGGTAGCTGCAAAGACCATGGCCTTATGTGGGCTCAAACTTGTTGAAAACCCGGAACTCATACAAAAGGCCTGGGAAGAATTCAGGGAGAAGACGAAAGACTCGCCTTACAGGTGCCCGTTTCCAAAGGACAAGGAGTTCCCGTTGGACAGGTTCTTTAGCTAGTGCCTGTTTTCTGAACGTCAGTTGCAGGGCCGGGTGAACGCCTGGCCCTAAGTATTACCCTTGCGCATTTTGCTTTTCCAGCTCAAGCAGCCATTGTTTGGTGTCAAGGCCTCCTCCGAAGCCGCCGAGCCCGTTCTGGGCTACCACCCTGTGACAGGGGATGATAATGGCTACAGGATTTGCGGCACATGCATTCCCCACTGCGCGGGCAGCCCCGGGAGAACCGGCTGCCACAGCCAGGTCACGATAGGTCTTGGTTTCCCCGTAACCGATCGCTTGCATTGCCTGCCACACTGCTTGTTGGAACTGGGTGCCGGAGACCTTGACTGGGACGCTGAAGTTTCGTAGCCTGCCTGCGAAATATGCTTCAAGTTCCTCAATTGCTTGATTCAGGATCTCTTGATCTTTCTCATCAGTGTTGCCATCAGATTCAGTGTGAATGAAAACAACTCCTGGACCTACAGGTTGATTCAATGCGCCGGCATTTTTGTGGAATTCAAGCCCGGTAACAAAACCATTGTCTACGGTTAGTTTAAGAGCCCCAATCGGGCTCATGACTAGCCGGGATATCATATGAGAACACGCCTTTCATGATTTGTCTTCATGATTTACCTTGTATATGAAGCCACTTCCGGATTTCCTCCAGGGCTTGCCTTGCCTGAGGCGCGCGGATCTTGTCGCACGGAAACTCATTGCAGTGGGCGCAGGTGGGATGGCCCTGGGCTGTTGCACACAACCGGATGTCGCAATCATTGCAGTACGATGACAGGCGGGCGCCTTCAACTCTGCATCCCTCGCACATTATGTCTTCGGGAGTGAAAGTACGCCCGGTGTTCTGCGTCCATTCACCGGCGATGGAGTGAAGGGCGCTATAGTCCTTGGCCTTAGTCGCAATGTATGCGGGGCACCGGTCACAGCGTGGACCGCAGATTGCATTCATTATATGCAGCATACTGGAGCTGCCCCCTTTTGGTATAAGACGATCTACTTGGTCACCTATTTGCACCGTAATTCTCACAAGCCGCCGGGTTTTCCTGCATCCCTTCACAGCCCTGCTTAAACCGGCGGCCTGTGAATACGGTGTATTATAGCAGCATTAAGTTTGCAATGATAGGGATTTTTGACTGAACTGGAGGATTCTTTGTTCCAAGCATAGAATATACCTCCGCCCCAACAACCGGAAGTGCTTGAGCCAAGATCCATATGGGGGAGAGGGGAGAGCTGCAGTGGATTACCATAGCGAATACAGACTGAAACTAAAGACCCCGGATGAAGCGGTACAGTTAGTCAAGAGCGGCGATTGGGTAGATTACGGGATGAACCACAATATGCCAGAACTGCTGGATGAGGCATTATCAAAACGCGTGGGCGAACTCAGGGATGTGAAAGTCCGGGGCGGAGTCATGCCAAAGCCATTGAAAATAGTGGAAGCAGACCCTGAACGTACAAGTTTCATATACAACAGCTGGCATTTCAGCACTCCTGAACGAAGATATCACGATAAAGGACTGTGTAATTACTTGCCCATGACGTACCGCAGCCAAGCAACATTCTATCGCAAGTATCTTGAGGTGGATGTAGCTTGTATTGCAGTTACGCCAATGGATAAGCACGGGTATTTCAACCTGTCGCTTACCAACTCGTCGACAAGAGCTGTAATAGATAAGGCCAAGACGGTTATCTTGGAAGTCAACGAGCATCTGCCTTGGGCATGCGGAGGCTATGGGGAATTGGTCCACATTTCAGAAGTGGACGCGGTGGTTGAAGGGCCGCATGAACCGCTTGCAGTGTTAAGCCCGGTCGAGCCTACAGAAGCAGACATGAAGATAGCAGAAATGATATGCAGTCAGGTGAGAGACGGTTCAGTGATCCAACTTGGAATCGGGGCTATGCCAAACCTGGTTGGCAAGATGCTCGCAGAATCCGACGTCAAAGATCTTGGAATGCATACAGAAATGCTGTGCGACGCTTATCTTGACATGTACAAGGCGGGTAAACTCACAAACAGGAACAAATCGATTGACTGGGGCAAGGGCGTATGGTCGTTTGGCTTAGGCAGCAAAGAACTGTACGACTGGGTAGACCATAACCCGGGGCTTGCATCTTACCCTGTAGAATATACCAATTCGCCATGGGTAATGGCCCAGCACGATCGTTTGATTGCCATCAACGGATGCATAGAAGTGGACCTGTACGGCCAGGTGAGCGCAGAATCTGTTGGTAGCAGGCACATAAGCGGTACCGGAGGCCAGTTGGATTTTGTCACAGGTGCGCTCATGGCCAGGGAAGGGAAATCTTTGGTGTGCATGTCGTCTACCTATACTAACCGCCGCACGGGGGAAGTAACATCACGTGTGGTGCCGGTATTGCCTTCAGGGAGCATAGTGACAGATCCCAGGAGTCAAGCTATGTACATTGTAACTGAATGGGGAATGGTCAACTTGGCAGGCCGTAGTACCTGGGAGAGGGCAGAGATGATTATCTCCATTGCCCATCCGGACTTCAGGGATGACCTGATACGCCACGCCGGGAAGATGAACATATGGAGACGGAGCAACAGGATCAGGTAATTGCGGTGGGTCTTAGTGGATACAGAAGGCCGGGAGGCCTTGTAACAGCCTCCCGGCCTCAATTCTTAACAAAGCACCCTTTGTTACTTCACCAGATGCAGTGTATCCCTCAGAATAATCTGCAGCTGCCCGATGATCAAGGACAGGTATGCCATTGTAATGGACCCGTAAGCAGATCCGAACGCGATCATCAGCGCGTACCTGCCGATCATGGAGAACTGCTGCCCGAAGCCTGAGTCTTTGCGCACCGTAAAGATGAAGTACCAGACGATGCTGATGACTACCAGGAAGTAGATGACATTGTCTATGCTGTCCAGCTTGAAGAAGGAGTCAAATATCTGTGGCATGTAGGTCGCGGGGTTAAAAGCCAGGAAGTTACCGGCACCGTAGCCAATCCAGACAGCCATACAGATCCTACTTACCCATTCATACCCTCTAACGAACCGGAAGTAGATAAGGCAGCCTATGATTGCCGGGATAATAAGGCTCCAACGCCCTTGACCGATTATGCCGTCGACGATCCTTGGTTGCAGCTGGACTTCAATTGTATAAGCTATCCCTCTGCCTACTGCCATACCAACCAACAAGTGCTCAGCGAAGTTGTAAACGGCATTTTCCTTAATCAGGTATGACCATGCCATTAGAATGCAGATTGAGGAGACTATATTTCCAAACTGTTCCACAGCTATGCCCCCTTTCTATTGCCGGCCATTCTTGCTGCGAGCCATGAAGTAGCCTATGTTGCCAAGGAGTAGGAACACGAGTACTGTGATATGTCCCATAGACTGAGCGTCCATGCCGGCCAGGCCTTGGCCTGGATGATCCACTAGCTGTTCGTATTCGGCCGCCCCTCTGAGTCCGCCCAGGAACCCTTTAAGCTGTCCTGAACGGATGTAGTGCTGAACACCGGAATACATGGTGAGTGAAGCGCCACCGGTGAGCGGCTTGTTCAAGGGTTCAGCTACATATTGCATCCAATCACCGTACCCCGGGGATCCCACGGTAGTAACAAACAGGAGATCTACATCATTGCGGATGGATCTCACTTGCTGCATCAGGGGGAACTTGTCAAGGGGGTCTCCGGCCCAATCAACACCACCGGCGCCTTGCCATACATCGTCTACCATTATTTTCAATGTGGCCGGTGCGTTAATCCTGTATCCGAGGTTAATCCAGTCAACGCCGTATTCTTTGCCCATTTCCTGGGCTACTTCATTGATGTAATCGTACAGCAAGGTAGGGCCTACAGTCTCGCTGAAGAAGGCAGTTCCTACAAGTTTGCAGTTCTTGCGGAAAGCTTGCCTTGCAAGCGCTGATATCATTGGGTTGAGCTCTGGAGCGTTTCCTGAGCCTGTATCGTGAGAGACCCATATGACTGAGCCGTCTGGCAGGTCTTCGATGACCTGGAACACCTTCCGGGAGTTTTCAGACACAGCTACAGGCAAACCAATCGGTTTGAACATCGGTATCGCCATGCAGAATAAGATGATCACATACAGGATTCTTATATCTATGTTTTGTAGTTTTTCCCAATCCATACCGTACCCTCCTTTCGTTATGAACCCGAGCCGGTCCAGCTACGTTCGAGTCCGAGGATAACCCTGATGGATGCAGCGTATGCTCCGATTCCTGCACCCAGACGGATTCCCCGCATGCCTGCTGAGTTCGGGACGTTCAAGATCCATTCACCCAATTTAGATATGCCTGGGAATATGGCATCACCGATAGGAGCCTGGGCAAGCATGAGGAGCACTGCAGACACAAGCAAAATGCCCGCTTCCAGGTTCTTAAGTTTGAAAGAACGGTACGCAGCTGAACACACATAGAAACCCAAGAGGGCGTAGATTGCACTGTCAATCCTGTTGGCAATGTTTTCGTACAAGAACACGGCAATTTCCCCATTGACGCCGTCAACCAACGTGATTATGCAGGTAAGCACCATAGCTACCAGGGCAATAGCACTGTAAATCCATCTGGGCTTTTGCCTTGACACGTTTCCATAGTGCAACAGGGTGAAGTTGATCGCGCCAAGAAGGAATGCAAATTCGTATGTTACCTGGATCCATATGTCAGCTTCTGTAATAGCGGCTGCACCGAAGGGACCAAAATTGAAGAATTTCATGGCCATGATGAAAACAGCGGTGACAGCTACTAATATAAGCGGAAGTTGACGTTTCATCGTGTTCCCCCCTAGATCGACAAGAAGTCAATCAGGCCCTGAGCGCTGCCTGTGACTGTTGCCAAGATAGTTCCTATAACCACCAATGCGCCCACGACCATTTTGAGCATGTCTTGAGCTACCACTGTTCCAGTGAGCATTGGATCTCTTGAGAGATAGGCCGATGCTGCAAAGAGTTCTTCACCGATCAAGGTGTAGTCGCAGGTTACAATGAAGAAGTGGATCTGGAATATGTTGGTGTTTGCACCAATCTGAATGCATCCTGCTTGGGCACCTGCTTCCGCCAAAACAAGAGCTTCAGCCATCCAGTAACCAATCATCAAGTTAGCAGCCGGTTTTTCCCGCTGGAAAATACCCATTACGGCAGCTGTGTAGCTGAACTGCCATTCTGACACAAACCTGATGTCATCGGGGTTGTAGGCATCAGGCCGGCCGGCTTCCAGATAAGCTTGCTTCACAATTTCTGCAGCAACAGGGTGGATTTGGGGCCGGCGGGTGGTGACTATCATTTGAGTGTCGTACTGGGCTGCCATCTTGGCCACATAGGACAACACTGCAAGTCCTGCGTACATCTCAGATCCAAAGGTGCTCATTCCAGGGGAGTAGTGTACTGGTTTGCCCATTTCAGTCGCACGGCCAAGAGCCTCATCTATAGCTTCCAATCCTGCAATGCGTCTGATTTCAGGGATGGGGAGGCCCGCTCGTGCTCTTTGAATCATCCAGAATACCAGAAAGAACAAAGACGCAATTAAGACGCAGTCCCAAAACATTTCAGGGGCGAAAATGAAGACACCTTTCGGAGCTTCTTCCGCCAACAGAGTCATCGTCAATTAGACTCACCTCCAAGGTTTGCTGAGAAATCAGGTATTGACTGCTTGAAAAGGGTGACAAGTCTGCTGGCACGTGTGTTGGAAGTCGGGTGCTAGGTAGCCCTCTGCAGCTACTGATCAGAGCAGGCTAATAATGAAGACTAGTGCGAGTGCTGGGACTTAAGGTTGAGACATGATGACTTCGTAATGACTTCGTACAGCGAACTATTTGAAATTTGAGGTGTCCGGCTAGCATCACCCCCGCATAGCTTACTTGGTCGACTTCTTTGGACTAGGTTTGGTTCATGCTTCCTATGTGCTTCCCGATGGCGGTAGCTGAGTTGCTCATCATTTATGAGCAATCTTTCATTATACACTATTCGAGATGGTAGTCAAAACTCCTTCTATGATTATGAGAAAATCGAAATCTTTATGAAACCTAGGCTGGGGCGTTGGCCTAAAAAACACAGCCCTAACTAGTCAAACGCTCATGGTCGACGTTAGAGCGCCTAAAGCAAAGATTATGTTATTGGCATGCATCACAGGGCAGAGGCCAGCCACCTTCCCAGTGCGGCAGCTTCTTCCTTGATTGACTGGCTGAACTCAGGTACAGGAGCAGCAACAGGCATATTGCAGGCGCGAATGATCCTGGCTTCCAGTCCCCTGCGTTCAAGCAATGCCGCGATCTGGTCTGGGAGCTCCTTGTGACATTCCTCATCTGCCCCCTGGGTTATAGCTACTACAACCTTTTTGCCTGACGGCAGCCGGTTTTCACGATTTGGACCCATAAATCCGTACATCCTGTCTAAGAGGAGCTTGAGCTGCCCACTAACATTGCCCATGTAGACCGGGGTTCCAATAACCCATGCCTGGCTTGCCAGCATGACGTCAAGGACAAAGGCAAGTGCGTCTTTGCGGACGCAGGATTTGGCAGTTGGCTCCTTACAAGCGAGGCATGACTGGCATCCGGAGTAGGTCATGTCGTTAAGGTTGCACCACATTGCGTCCACATCTGACACATGTGTCTTGGCAGCCTCAATAACAAGTTTCATGAGGCTTGCAGTATTCCTGGCCGGCCTTGGGCTACCAGAAATCGCCAATATATTCATTCTAATACCTCCGTATCTTTGATTGCCATGATAATGAGCCCATACTGACACCTACGGACACCTTTTGAAAATCGTTGTTGTGTGTTGCAGCTTACATAATTCTAAGTAGGGGCACACTATTCCTGATTCCTGCTTGGGCATAACGGATTCGACAGCAAATATCCTTACGATGTCACAGGAGCCTTGTGAGTTGGGATGCTGCATCAGCATCGAGGATCACAGTAACATCCGGATGGAATTGAAGGATGGAAGCAGGGAGCTTGGGTGTTACCGGGCCTTCAAGCGCGGCACCTATGGCACGGGCTTTTGCCTTTCCGCTGGCCAGGAGCAGTATCTGCCTGCACCGCATGATGCTGCCTATGCCCATAGTAATGGACAGTCTGGGCACCTGGTCAATACTGTCGAAAAATCTCGCGTTAGCTTGTATGGTGCTTTCATCAAGCTCGGTTACGTGGGTGGCAACGGGAAAATGGTCAGCCGGCTCGTTGAACCCTATATGCCCGTTGCTTCCTAGACCCAGTATCATGAGGTCGATGCCTCCGGCATCGCTGATCTTTTTCTCGTAATCAATGCATTCTTGCTCCAGGTCTTCTGAGTTGCCGTCTGGGATGTTGATGTTGTGTTCCAGGATGTCCACATGCTTGAAGAAGTTCTCGTACATATAATACCGGTAACTGTTCTTGTGGCCAGGTCTTAACCCTATGTATTCGTCAAGGTTGAAACTGGTAACCCCTTTGAACGACAGCTTGCTTTGCTTATGCATCTCGACAAGGTTCCGGTACATGCCAAGGGGAGTACTACCGGTTGGAAGTCCCAAGACTATTTTGGGGTTTTCCCTAATCAATCGAGCTAAATGTGCGGCAGCTAGCCTGCTCATCTCAATGTAATCAGCAGATACGATGATTTTCATATGGGTTCACCTGCATCCCTTGAATTCTGCCTGCCGGATATAATTCTATCTTATTCGCTATGGAAGGTGCATATCCTGCCTGTTGCGGAGATGGGTACGACGGCGATTTGGCCGGTTTCTCAGCGGTAATGTTGTCACAGATTTGCAGCTGAATGGATCTTGGCCCCGCCGTTTCTTTTGGCAAGGTACATAGCTTTGTCTGCCATGCGGATTGTATCGAAAACGGTCTCGCCGTGCTCAGGCCACGAGGCTACGCCCATGCTCATCCCGAAAGGAATTTCCACGCCGTTTGCCCTGAATGGCTCTTTTGTTATTGTCCTTAAGATTCTCTTTGCCATTGACATGGCTTGGGACAGGTTGGTGTGGGGACATACAATAACGAACTCGTCCCCGCCGTACCTTGCTACACGGTCCTGACTTCTCACATTTGACACCAGGAGTCTAGCTACATGGATGAGCAGGTGATTTCCTGTTTCATGGCCGTACATATCGTTTACGGTTTTCAGGCCGTCCACATCAGCAAAAATGAACGAATAGTGGATTTTGCTGCCGTTGATTGCTCTGACCTCCTGCTTAAGCCATCTGTGGAGATAACGCATGTTGTAAACGTTTGTAAGCGGGTCAGTCTCGGCTTCTTCTGTCCTTACGGTTAATTCCCTCTGGAACAGGTTTTGGATCCTGAGAGACAGCACGCCAACAAACACAATCAGAAAAGCTATGTCTCTCATATATGACGTAAGCAGCATTGCCACAATTGTCACAAAGGTGCGTTGAGCCAAAATGGCTCTCCTTTCAAAGAGAAAGGTTCGCTTGAAGCAATCCCAGAGCGGACGTTTTGTCACTATGGCGACGGACCCGGCGACCAGAAGGACATTGAGAACGTCAGCGGTAAGATACATCAGGCAAACGGTCAAGACGGATTTGTAGTCTGCAGGAATCCCAGGTTGCCAGCCTGTTTGCAAGGCAACAAGTTCGGCTGCGTAAAGACATAGCGTAAACTGGCCTGCGTTGAACAAGCAGTTAAAGAGTCCATGCTTCTTTGTGAAAAAATACAGCAGCATTGATGGGATTACGACAAGCAGGCATGCAGAAATGCCATGCACGTAGAGTGCGCTCATGAGCAGCGGGAATCCTGGGTTGAACTGAACACTTGATGGCATAGTGACGGGAAGATGATAAGAAATCAGGCCTAGCACTATTAGGAGCACAGTGGTCTTAGGTTCAGGCAGGGGTCTGGTTGCCAGAAGCTTGATGCACAGGGGCAAACCAATAGCTGCAAATACCAGGAAATGGACAATCTGAGGCAAGGCGTCCCTGCCCTTAAGCCTGGTCTTGATCAGCCGGCTATCAGGCCATGACGGACTTAGTTCGTACTCCTGCGCCGGTTCTTCTAAGGCCCCTTTCGAGGTGAGCCGTTCACCTAAGTTAGGTATTTGAGACACCTCTTGAAACAAGAATCATAACATGAACGTGCCCTTAGACAAACAACTGTCCCTTTTAGCGCTTCCGCTGACAGGGACAGCAATTGCACTGAAGAACTCGAAACGAATGTAATCAACGATCGTCACAGAAACCGCGCGTTCACCTAAAATTATCGTACAGGGTACGAGTCACTTCAATGGGACTTTAGGACTGAACGTTGTCGTTTCACCCGCCAGTAGATCACCCAGACCTCAAGAAACCCAGGTTCATGAGCAAAGGCAAACCTGGGTTTCAGTTAGTCCAACCATTACTAGTCTTGTGTCCCTGCAAACCTCTTCCGGTATGCGTCTACTTCTTCCAGATCCAACCTTCTGAACAGGATAGGGGGTACCTCAAAAGGCCGTCCGGCCTTAAGCGCTGTAAGATCGAGAGCATCATCAAGCCCTGCCTTGCGTTCTTCCTCAGTCATGCCCAAGACATCAAACAGGGCTTCTGAGGTGAACGGTATGAGCGGTGATGAGGCTATGGCGTATGTCCGGACCAGGTTTATGCATGTGCGGAGTACCAAGGCGGCTTCATCCCGGTCTTCCTTCAACAGGTTCCAAGGGGCGCGGGCGTCGATATACACGTTACCGTGGGTCCAAAGTTTCTTAAGAGCGAGTGCTGCTTTTCTGAATTCGAAGTTCCGCAAAGCAGTTCTGTATTCTTCAATACTGTCTTTGCATTGGGCGAGCAGTTTATCTTCATGTTCGCCCCACTGGCCCCCATCGGGAATCCCGGTTCCGAACCTGGATGCTACAAGTTTGAGGGTGCGGTTGACGAAATTGCCCAGGGTACCGGCTAGGTCTTTGTTGACTACAGAAGCAAACAGATCCCAGGTGAAGTCAGAATCGTCAGATTCGGGAGCTACAGATATCAGGAAGTATCTCCAGTAGTCAGGCGGTAAGATTTCTAACGCGTCATCCATAAATACGCCCCGGCCTTGGCTGGTGGAGAACTTGCCTCCGTAGTACGTTAGCCAATTGAAGCCTTTAATGTAGTCAGCCATGGTCCAGGGCTCTCTTGTACCTAGTATGGTCGCCGGCCAGACAATCGTGTGGAAGGGAAGGTTATCCTTTGCCATAAACTGGGCATAGTAAACGTCGTCTGCATCGTACCACCATGACTTCCAGTCGCGGTTGGAGGGATCCTGATCAGACCATTCTTTGGTGGCACCTACGTATTCGATTGGCGCGTCGAACCATACATAGAACACCTTGTTCTCGTAGCCCTCGCGGGGAACAGGCACTCCCCAAGAGAGATCCCTGGTGATGCAGCGCGGCTGCAAGCCCTCATTCAGCCACTTCATAGCTACTGAGTAAGTAAGTTTAGGCCACTGGGTGTTTGATTTCACCCAGGCCTCTATCTCAGAACTCAGGGTGTCCAGTCTCAAGAATAGGTGTTTGGATGTGCGTAACTCAAGGTTGCGGCTGCCGGACACAGCAGACCTGGGTTCCACCAATTCTGACGGGTTCAGTAAACTGGCGCAGCTCTCGCACTGGTCGCCCCTTGCCCGGTCGTAACCGCATTTTGGGCACGTTCCTATAACATACCTGTCGGGGAGAAAACGTTCATCGTCCAAAGAATATATTTGCTGGATACCGCGTTCCTCGATGAAACTGTTCTTGTTGAGCATCCTGTAGAAATGCTGTGTGAGTTCATGGTTTTGCGGTGAGGAACTGCGGCCGAAATAATCAAAAGACAACCCGAAGCGCATGTATACATCCTTTTGCCTTTGGTGCTGGATGTCGCAGTAGGTCTTGACATCTAAACCTTCTTCCAAGGCTGCGATTTCAGCCGGGGTGCCGTGTTCGTCTGTGGCGCATATGTAAAGCACTTCTTCACCTTCGAGCCTGAGAAACCTTGCGTATACGTCGGCCGGGAGCATGGAACCTACCAGGTTTCCTAGATGTTTCATACCGTTTATGTATGGTAATGCGCTTGTAATCAGGTAACGGGTCATCTAATACACCTCTCACGATTTACGGAATGCCTTCAAATGCTTTAGTAATAGTTTCTATTATGATATTGTTGCCGTTATACTGTGTCAAAGTCAACATGGGGAGGGGCTTAGTCTAGTTGGATCCCGGTCAAGTTTGGACCAGGTCGTCAGGTTCCGGCGGGTAGCCAAATCGGCTACGTTTCAATCATTCCCGCTGACGCATTTTGCGTTTAGCGTTGAAGGTTATATGCTTGGCCGCGGGGAAGTACTGGAGCGGCGGCTACGCAAAGCTGCATCAGCATGTGCCGCTTTGTTGTGACCGCCAGATCGAAGTAGGGGAGATGACGGCAATGAAAACTAGCTCCCTCAATATAGATGAGATGCGTCGTTATAGTGAAAATGCTATCAAGTGGGCAACAGACCGGCTGGGTTCAGAGGAGTACCGGTTTAGATGCCTCGCCTTCGTTGAAGAAGCATATGAGATGAGCAACAACGTCGAGATTTTCGGTGCGGATACGGCAAAAGAGTCAGCTGATATGTACGAGGTGGCCATGAAAGAAGGTATCCCCCCGGCAGGAGTGTTTGTATTCTACGATTGTTGGGGCACGCTGCAGGGCCGCCATAAGAACTGGGGACATGTTGGCCTGTCTACTGGTGACGGCAATGTGATACACGCCTGGGACAAGGTGAGAATTGATAATTACCTTGAGGTAGAAAAACTTGTGCCTGCCCCAGGCTGGACCAAACCACAATATATAAGTTGGGCGCCTGTTGAGCGGATCTTTCAAGGATACAGGAAACTGGGTCCGGAGGAGGGCGCGGATGAATAAAGCGCCATGATGGGCGGTTTTCATGTCTACAACCGCAACCTATGGCAATGCTGAAGCGTAATCGTTTGAACTTCCGCCCAGATAGGTGTTATAATCTCAGGTGTCGGGGCGTAGCGCAGCTTGGCAGCGCGCATGGTTCGGGACCATGAGGCCGCTGGTTCAAATCCAGTCGCCCCGACCATGTTATTCTTGCTCCTCCGGGACTGTCTTATGGCCGTAATCAGAACCATCCAGGGAACGAGTACTGCTATACATGAGGGCGCGAACAAAGATGGTTTCACCAATACCTGGCTCCTGGTTAATGCGGTAGTATCATGTAGGGACAAGTCTGTGATGGCCTATAGAAACAAGAAACACATCAGAGGAGATATCAGAGGAGGCACAACATGGTTCTCATATCATGGAACATCGATTCGCTGAATGCTGCACTAACAGGTAAGTCGCCACGTGCTTTACTAACCCGGGATGTACTTAATACCATCATTGACCATAATCCAGAGGCTATTGCCCTGCAGGAAACGAAGTTGCCCAGCAACGGCCCTACTGAGAAGCATCTAGAGGTTCTAAAGGATATATTTCCTGACTATGAAATCGTTTGGAACTGTTCAGTGAAACCTGCGCGCCAGGGATATGCGGGCACTATGTTCTTGTATAGGGAAAAACCGAGTCCAACTGTCACGTGTCCTACCATCGGGGCCCCAGGTACTATGGATTCCGAAGGTCGCATTATCACGTTGGAATTTGAGGATTTCTTCCTGACACAAGTCTATACGCCCAATGCGGGGGAAGGTCTGGGCCGTCTCCAAGAACGCCAGATATGGGACATAAAGTATGGCGATTACCTGGAGTCCCTGGACAAAAAGAAGCCGGTTATTGCATCAGGTGATTTTAACGTCGCACACAGGGAGATAGATTTGGCTCATCCCGCCAGAAACCGTCGTACAGCAGGTTTTACTGATGAGGAACGTGAGGGTTTCACTAACCTCTTGGCAAGAGGGTTTACAGACACCTTTCGCTACCTCCACGGTGATGTGACAGGGGTCTACTCCTGGTGGCCCCAGCGTGCCAGGACAAGCAAGATCAACAACTCCGGCTGGAGAATCGACTACTGGATAGTAAGTAACCGCATTGCTGACAAGGTAATCAGATCTGAGATGCTGGATTCAGGTCCAAGGCAAGATCATACTCCGGTGTTACTCGAGATCGACCTATAGTTCCTTGGGCCGATCCCAGTCACAGGTGTCATCACCGTCCCCTCCGAGTGAATTCTTTTTGCAAAACAGAAGGATTTTTTGGGCCGGCGTAGAAACTCAGAAACTCATAGAAACAGAACGTAAGTCTACCCGGACAGATCTCATAGGTTTCCCTTAAGAGACAGCCCTGGCTAACGCTGAGAAAGCCAAAGGGCATAAAAAGTGAATAAACTGGTCTGACCAGTTAGAAAGACACTGCTACTAGCTGTGATACAAATACATGCATCTGCGTGATGTTGCAGTAATCGGACAACAGAACGGAAAGGATGTCTGTTGGTTGAACATCATAGTGTGTATCAAACAGGTTCCAAGCACTTCAAACGTAGAAGTTGACCCGGTCACCGGCGTCCTCAAGCGCGAAGGCGCAAAGAGCAAGATGAACCCGTACGACCTGTTCGCTTTGGAGCAGGCTTTTTTGTTGAGAGAGCGGTACGGGGGAACCGTGACTGTTCTGAGCATGGGGCCTAACCAGGCCATGGATGTCCTTTATGAAGCCTTGTATATGGGGGCGGATTCGGCGGTGCTTGCCAGCGACAGGCGGTTTGCCGGAGCTGACGTGTTGACAACCAGCTACACCCTGGCGCAGTGTGTTCGCAAGATGGGCAAGTACGACCTCGTTATCTGCGGAAAGCAGACTACCGATGGGGACACAGGACAAGTGGGGCCTGAAATGGCCGAGTGGCTGGAGATTCCCCACGCGTGCAACGCGAACTCAGTCGAAGACTTCTCGGACGGTGCGTTCATCGTCAAGGTCAACATGGACCACAGCACTTACACTATCAAGATAAAAGCTCCCTGCATAATCACGGTAGACAAGGACATTAACACACCCCGCCTTCCGTCTTATCTCCGCAGGAAGAGGGCGGAGAATGCTCAGATATCCGTTTGGAGCATGGACGACCTGCCCGATCAAGATGAATCCCACTACGGACTGGCGGGTTCTCCGACCCAGGTAGAAAGGATTTTCCCGCCTGAGGTCAACGAGGACCGGGAGTGTTTCACAGGGACCGGTGAGGAGTTGGCCGGCCGGCTCTACTCGTTGTTACGTGAGAAAAAGAGGATCTAAGGTGATGTTATGGCACATATTAAGGTCAATCAAGAAAAGGTGACACCAGAGATTGCGGAAAGACTGGCTTCCGTGTGTCCTTTCGGCGCCATAGTTGTAGGCGAAAAAGGCCTCTCCATCGAGTCCGGATGCAGGTTGTGCGGGCTGTGTCTTAAGGCCGACCAAGATGGCGTACTTACCCTCGTGGAAGACAAGCCGGTGGTTTCCGTAGACAAGAGCCAATGGCAAGGGATAGCTGTGCTCGCCGAATGCGTGGGTGACCAAGTTCACCCTATAACCCTTGAGCTCCTGGGAAAAGCGCTTGATATGGCCGCGCCTACCGGCGCACCGGTTTTCGCGGTGGTAACCGGGTGGCAGGTGTCTTCGGCAGCTGAGAGCCTTAGGCATTACGGCGCGGACAAGATATACATCTACGACGACTGGCGGCTTGAACACTTCGAGCCTTTACGTTATGCCATGTGCGTAGCTGATTTCATCGAAAAGGTGAGGCCATCTGTGGTCATGGCGGGCGCCACAAGCATGGGCCGCTCGTTGGCTCCCAGAATAGCTGCGCGTTCTAGGACCGGCATTACGGCTGACTGCACAGGGCTGGCTCTTCGTGAGAATGGGGACCTTGTGCAGACCAGACCGGCTTTCGGTGGCAATATCATGGCTCAGATTGTAACCCCTTACACCAGGCCACAGATGTGTACGGTAAGGTGCCGGGTGTTTGATGCAGCTCCAAGACGGGAGAAGCCGACCTCTCAAATCGAAGTGATGGAAGTTCCAGACGGACTGGAAAACGTAGGTGCTGAGGTTTTGGAGGTCTTGGCCAAGCCGAAGGAACTGGACATTTCTGAGGCTGAAGTCATCGTTGCCGTAGGGCGGGGGATCAAAGATGAGGCCGGACTTCACCTCGCCAAGAGGCTGGCTGACACACTGGGCGCCCAACTGGCTTGTACCAGACCAATGGTGGAAAACGGGTGGTTCGATCCCAGGAGGCAGATAGGGCTTTCAGGGAGGACCGTCAAGCCGAAACTCATCATCACCATAGGGGTCTCAGGCGCTGTGCAGTTTGCGGCGGGCATGGACAAGTCGGAGTTCATAATCTCAATAAACAACGACCCTGACGCGAGCATCTTCAATATCTCCCACGTAGGCCTTATCGGTGATTTGTACGAAGTGCTACCTGCGTTTATTGAGAAGGTCGAAGGGGAGGGACTAGCACTGTGAACCGAGTCGAACCTGCAGATCTGGAATACTTGAGGAGTTGCATTCCTGCCAAACGAGTCCTGGTTGGATCCGATATCAGCCCGGATTATGCCCATGACGAACTGGGACGGATAAAGAACGCACCAGATGTGGTAGTCCGCATCCAATCGGCAGAGGAAGTGTCCAAGATCCTCTCATACGCCAATAAGAGGCTGCTGCCGGTAGTTACCCGGGGCGCGGGCACGGGGCTGGTCGGGGGTGCTGTGGCGGTGACAGGCGGAATTATGCTCGACACCACCCTCATGAACCGGATTATTGAGTTGGACGAGGAGAACATGGCCGTGACCGTAGAGCCCGGCGTATTACTGATGGACCTGGCCAAGTATGTCGAGGAGCGGGGATACATGTATCCTCCGGATCCTGGGGAGACGTCGGCCACCATCGGGGGCAATATCAGTACCAACGCCGGAGGCATGCGGGCGGTGAAGTACGGGGTAACCCGGGACTATGTGTTGTCCCTTACCGCGGTGTTGCCTACAGGAGAGATAGAGACCTTTGGTTCGAAAGCAGTCAAGAACAGTTCCGGCTATAGTATCAAAGACTTGCTTATCGGTTCCGAAGGCACTTTGGCTGTCATCGTATCGGCCACCCTCCGGATTGTGCCTTTGCCCAAGGAAAATGTCAGCCTACTTGCGCCGTTTGCGGCGTTTGAAGCAGCAGTTTCAGCCGTACCCGAACTCATCCGCTCGGGCACAGACCCGACAGCAGTCGAGTTCTTGACCCGTGAGGTGATTTCACTGGCGGAGGATTACCTTGGGAAGGCTTTCCCCCGGATCCAGGGAGATGCGGCGCTCTTGCTCACATATGACGGGTTTTCCGCACATGACGTATCCCAGCGGGCGGACAGGGCTTGCGAATTGTGCATCGGGAAAGGCGCTTACGATGTTTACATCGTGGATACTGAAGAGCGCAAGGAGTCTGTTTGGGCAGCGCGCCGGGCATTTCTGGAGGCAATCAAGGCTTCGACTACCGAGTTCGACGAATGCGACGTAGTGGTCCCCAGGAACAAGATTGTGGATTTTACAAATCGCATCATCGAGCTATCCGGCAAGATAGGACTCAGAATCCCGTATTTCGGACACGCCGGAGACGGCAACATGCATGTGTATTTCTGTCGCGACAACCTAAAGGAGGATGATTGGGAAAAGAGGCTTCAAGAAGCATTCGATTTTCAGTACTCCAAGGCTGCGGAACTTGGAGGCATGGTTTCTGGCGAGCACGGGATCGGCTTCGCCAAGAAAGAGTACCTTGCGAAAAGCCTGGGCTTCAACCAGATGGAGCTGATGCGCCGCATCAAGCAGGCGTTTGATCCCAACGGCATCCTGAACCCGCACAAAATCGTTACTTGAGTGCGGTCAAATAAGCTGAAAGAAAGGATGGGAGAGAGTGAAAAGAGTAGCGTATCTGTTCCTGGTCGCCGTGTGTTGCTTGAGCCTGGTGGCTGGCTGCGGACCCAAGGAACCAGAAACAGAAACACCGCAAGGGGAGGTGGAGTCCAAGACATTGTACTACGCGCTGGAAAACGACGTCGCCAGCGTAAACCCGAACTACCGCACCCTTGCAGCCGAGCACAGTCTTTACAGGCAGATCTACGAGCCACTGTACTTCTACAACCACAACAACGGCACAGTCGAAAACAGGCTGGCCGTAAGCCACACCATCTCCGAGGACGGACTTGAGTACACCTTCACTATCAAGGAGGGAGTCAAGTTCCACAACGGAGAGGAAGTGACCGCGGAAGACGTGGCATTCACGGTGGAAGAAGCCGCCAAGTCGGCTTACATCGGTTCCACCATAGCCAACTTCAAGGACGCAGAAGTAATTGACAAGTACACGGTCAAGCTCGTCCTTGAGGCGCCTTACGCTTCCTTCCTGGAGAACGTGTCCCAGCTCTACATCTTGCCCAAGGCTTACTACAATGAGGTCGGCAAAGACGGGTTCGAAGAGAAACCCATCGGCTGTGGCGCGTATATGTTTGTTGACCGTCTACCCGGAAGCCATATCACTTTGAAGGCATTCCCCGACTACTATCGCGGAGAAGCGCCCATCAAGGACGTCAAGATGATGATCACAAGCGACGCCACTGCCTCGGCGCTGGCGCTTGAGGCGGGCGAAATCAACATTATCGACCTGTCCAGCGCCAACTACGAGAAGTTCAAGGCAATGGACAATGTTACCGTTCTGGAGTGCCCGTCTCCTCACATAACAACAATTCACTTCAACACCGAAGTGGCGCCTTTTGACAACAAACTGGTCCGGCAGGCCATTAACTACGCTGTCGACCGTGAGTTCATGATGGAAGTGGCAGTCGACGGACTGGGCGAAGTAACCTCAAACATCGTCCACCCAATGATGTTTGGGCATTCCCCGAACGCCAGGACATATGAGTACAACCCGGAAAAGGCTAAGGAGCTCTTGGCTGAGGCCGGCATCACCACTCCTATGAACATTGGCACCATCAGGTGCACGTCGTTTGGTGAGAAGATCGCTCCGATCCTCCAAGAGAACCTGGCTGAGATCGGGTTGATCGCTGATATCGAAGTAAGCGATATCAGCTTCATAGACGACGCCTGCAAAGGCAACTACAGCATCGGTATCATGGGGCTGGTCGTGTACAACGGCGTGGCGTTGGACATGGACGCCTACAGTATCCTGTTCCACTCTTCCGCTATCGATGCGTTCAACCTGCCCAGGATCGACAACCCGAGGATCGATGAGTTGTTCGCCCTCGGACGCGCCGCGGTTGACGAAGCCGAGCGGCTGGCTTATTATCAAGAACTTAACGAACTGGTACAAGAGGACACTGGTTGGTGCATGCTCTACTCGAAGTACACGCTCATGGCCTGCACCAGCGATCTGAACGTGACCCTATACGCCCCAGGTGCAATTTACTTCTACGACTGTTCCTGGAAGTAGACTGTACGGACGTTACCCGCCCTGCCTACTTGGAGGGCGGGTAACATCTCCAGCATCCGAAAAGGAGCGATACTTATGTTCGAGCGGTATAAAGGGTATCTCTTGGAAGAACTTGAGAAGCTGATCGCCATACCCAGCCCTTCGGGGTTCTTCAAGGCTATCGAGGAGTACCTTTCAGAGGAGATACGCGCAATTGGCTATGAGCCAGGGCGCCTGCGTAAGGGAGGGCTCCAGTATTGTCTTGGCGGTGAGGGCGATCCTATCATGCTGATGGCGCACGCCGATACCCTGGGCGCTCAGGTGAAATATATCAAACCTAACGGCCGGATGATGCTTGTGCCGGTGGGGGGACTCAACCCCAACAATGTTGAGACCGAAAACGTAACTGTCTTTACGCGTTTCAATGAGACATACCAAGGAACCATTCTTCTGGAGAACGCATCAACCCATGGAAACCGCAACTATAACGTTGTACGCTCTTTCGAGGAGAACCTGGAACTCGTGTTGGACAAACTCGTGTCGTCCAGGGAAGATGTGCTGAAGCTCGGGATTAGAAACGGTGATTTCGTAGCCCTTCGTCCCCGTTTCGAGCTTTCTACCGACGGGTTCATCAAGTCCAGGTTCCTAGATGACAAGATCGGCGTGGCTATATTGCTGGCCTTCTCCAAATACGTGAAAGAGCAAAACGTCAAACTCTCTCGCAAGGTGTATGTCTCTTTCTCGGTGTACGAGGAAGTGCTGCACGGAGGCGGTCCCGGAATTCCTGAGGATGTAGTAGAGATACTTGGCGTGGACATGGGCTGTGTCGGCAAGAACCTGGATGGGAGCGAGACCAAGGTCTCTATTGTGGCTCGCGACAACTATGGTCCCTACAACTATGAGATAATCACCGCTTTGGCATCTCTGTGCGAACGACACGGCATTGACTATGCTATTGACTGCTATTCGGGCTATATTTCTGACGTATCCACGGCGCTTATAGCCGGCAATGATGTCCGGCATGGTCTGATCGGACCCGGCGTCTATGCCTCACACAGTTATGAGCGCACCAACATAAAGGCGGCTGAAGGGAGCTTTCAGCTGTTGCAGGCCTATTTGACTTGCTTCGAAAGAGAAGGTGGGATTTGATGCACAGATATATTCTGAAAAGGCTTCTCCTAGTCGTGCCTACGATGCTAAGCGTCATCATCCTGGTCTTCACCATTATGGCTGTCACGCCGGGCGACCCGGGAAGGATGATTTTGGGGTCCAGCGCCCCACAATCTGCGGTAGACGCTCTCAACAGGGAGTTCGGTCTTCACGAACCGTTTCTTACCCGTTTGGGTAAATACCTTTGGAATGTTTTGACCAGGTTTGATTTTGGAGAGTCTTGGCGTACCCGGCAGTCTGTTTTCAAAGAGATCAAGGTGCGGTTTCCAATAACGCTGCGTCTCTCCGTTCTTGCCATCATGGGACAGGTCTTGATAGGGATTCCATTGGGAATTATAGCCGCGGTGAAGCAGTACTCAACCACTGACTTCTTTGCCACGGTTTTCGCCATGATGATGGGGGCTGTCCCCGGCTTTTGGCTAGGACTTATGCTCATGCTGTTGTTTGGTGTAAAACTGGCACTCTTGCCAACAGCAGGATTGAGCACTGCAGCTCACTACGTCTTGCCGGTCCTGACTATGGCATTGCCCGGAGGAAGCGGGCTACTGAAAATCACCCGCTCGACCATGCTCGACTGCATCCGCCAGGATTATGTGAGGACAGCCCGGGCAAAAGGTGCGGCCGAGAAGGCGGTCATTCTACACCACGCGCTGCGAAATGCTCTGCTGCCCATAGTTACGGTCGTGGGAATGAACTTCGCGTTCTCGTTGGGCGGTTCGGTTGTTATTGAGAACGTGTTCTCAATCCCAGGTATCGGCGCCATTCTTGTCGACAGTATCAAGAAGAAAGACGTCCCGCAGGTTATGGCCATCGTCATTATCTTCTCAGTCACGTACTGCTTGGTTATGGTTTTGGTGGACATAGTGTACGCCCTGCTTGATCCTAGAGTGAAGGCCCAGTATGCCGAGGCGGGGAAGAGGAAAGCGAAGGTGAAGACGGCATGACCCGAGTAGAAGCGATCAAGCCAAAGAGACGAAAGAAGCAATCCCAAATCGCGCTGGTATGGCACCAGTACAAGAAGAGCAAGACTGCAATGTTTGGACTCGGTGTTTTGTCGGTTTTTGTCCTGTTGGCCGTATTTGCCGGTTTCTTCGCAAGTCCCGAGTCGGTCATAGCGACAAATCAGAAAGCGCGGTTTATCCCGCCCAGCTGGGGACGGGGACCCCACATATTCGGGACTGATGAGTACGGCAGAGACGTGTTTGCCAGGATCATCTACGGCTCGAGGGTGTCTTTGTCCATCGGGATCATTTCTACTTCTTGCGCTGCGGTGATTGGAGGCCTGCTTGGGGCTGCGGCGGCTTACTACGGAGGAACGTTCGACTCTATTGTCATGCGTTTTATGGACGTAATATCCAGCATACCGCAGATCCTCTTGGCGATGGCGGTGGTGGCAGCCCTAGGAGCCAACATGACCAACCTTCTGATCGCTCTGACCGTATCTTCCATAGCAACCTATGCACGTCTTGTCCGTTCCACAGTGCTAACCTTGGTGGAACAAGACTTCATCGAGGCGGCCAGAGCGTGCGGTTCGAGCGATCTCCGCATCATAGTGAAGCACATTATCCCGAACTCTCTGAGTCCCATCATCTGTCAAATGGCGTTTTCTTCATCTGGCATGATTTTGACAGCAGCGTCCATGAGTTATTTGGGACTCGGCATCCAGCCTCCCAATCCGGAATGGGGCTCTATGCTTGCTAGCGCGAAGACTTATATGTGGACGTATCCCTACCTGATTACCGTCCCTGGGGTATGCATAGTGTTGGCGGCTCTCTCAATCGCATTAATCGGGGATGGCATCAGAGACGCCGTGGATCCAAGACTGAAGGATTGAGGTGGATATGGTGGCAAAGGAACTCCTCAGAGTAGAAGACCTATACGTCATGTACAAGACCGACATGGAAGAGGTTCATGCGGTCAATGGAATAAGCTTTACCATCAGGGAGCAGGAAACCCTTGGGCTTGTGGGTGAAACCGGGGCGGGCAAGACTTCCACCGCACTTGCAATTCTAAGGCTTCTCCCGGATCGCACGGGCAGAATCCCAAGCGGCAACATATGGTTTCAAGGGAAGAACATCTTGGAGATGGACCACGAAGAGCTCCGGCGGCTTCGGGGCGGGGATATAGCCATGATATTCCAGGATCCCATGACAAGCCTCAACCCTGTCATCCCGGTTGGCCAGCAGATCGCCGAAGCCTTGCTGCTACATAATGAAGAAGGTTTGACTCGAGAGCAGATTGAAGATAGGGTGGATGAAACCCTCGAACTTGTGGGTATTCCTTCGTCAAGAAAGAACGAGTACCCTCACCAATTCTCAGGCGGCATGAAGCAGCGTGTGGTGATTGCTATTGCCCTATCATGCAATCCCAGACTCCTCATAGCCGACGAGCCGACAACTGCATTGGACGTCACAATCCAGGCGCAGGTTCTCGCCCTGATCAATGAACTGAAGGAGAAACTCAAGACCGCAGTTCTTATGATCACCCACGACTTGGGGATCATTGCAGAGACGTGCGATAAGGTGGCGGTGATGTATGCAGGTGAGATTATTGAATATGGAACCGTGGAAGACATTTTTGAAGCGGACAAGCACCATCCGTACACGGTAGGGCTTTTTGGGGCCATCCCCAAGATCCATGAGGAAACTGACCGGCTGGAGCAAATCGAAGGGTTGATGCCTGATCCCACCGATCTCCCACCTGGATGCAAGTTCCATCCCAGATGTAAACACTGCATGCCCGTGTGCAGGGAAAAGGAGCCACCGGTATTCCAGGAAGGAGATCACTTGCTGAAATGCCATCTATTCGGAAACAGTTCAGGATGCGAAAGGAATGGTACCTCATGTCTGAGCCTTTGATAAAGACCGTACATCTGAAGAAATATTTCGAGACCTCACGTGGTTTGCTCCACGCCGTTGACGATGTCAATATGTCGATTTTTCCAGGACGTACCTTGGGGGTCGTGGGGGAATCGGGATGTGGGAAGTCAACTCTCGGCAGGCTCCTGCTTCGCCTTATTGAGCCTACGTCAGGGCAGATCTTCTTTGAAGGAGAGGACATAGTCCAATATGGTGGGATTAAGTTAAGGGATCTTAGGAAAAAGATGCAGATCATATTCCAGGACCCCTACTCTAGTCTTGATCCGAGGATGACAGTGAGCGAGATCATATCGGAGCCCCTCATTGTGACGAAGACTGTAACGGGCAAGAAGGCAATTGCCGAGGAGACGGCTAGACTCATGGAAGTTGTGGGCTTGGCAGAAAGGCTAGTCAACGCCTATTCCCACGAACTGGATGGTGGAAGAAGGCAGAGAATCGGGGTGGCAAGGGCCCTGGCTGTCAAGCCGAAGTTCATTGTGTGCGATGAACCGGTTTCTGCTTTAGATGTGTCGATCCAGGCGCAGATCCTTAACCTGCTAATGGATCTCCAGCGCGACATGGGGCTGACCTACATGTTCATAACCCACGATCTAAGCGTTGTAAAGCACATCTCCCATGATATCGTTGTCATGTACCTGGGCCAGAACGTTGAGATAGCCTCGTCTAGCGAGTTATTCAGAAAGCCGCTACATCCGTATACACAGGCCCTGCTTGCATCAATTCCCCTTCCGAAAGTGAACCGAGGCAAGATCAAGCGCGATGTGATTAGGGGCGAGCTCTCCAGCCCCATAGATCCAAAACCAGGGTGCCGTTTTGCCCCAAGGTGTCCTGAGAAAAGAGATGACTGTGTGGGACAAGACATACCGCTGATTGAATATTCTCCCAATCACTTTGTTTCTTGTGTAAAATACATGTAGTGATGGGGCGGGCTGTCATCGGGGCAAACCAGAGGGGGTGATTCCATGTTCACGAAGATAGAACCCCCGGGGCTCTTACGAAGAATCGTGGGCCAGATCAAAAAGAATATCGCCAGTGGAAATCTCAAGAAGGGAGACAAACTGCCTAGTGAGCGCCAGATGAGAGAAATGTTCGGCTTGTCCAGAGCCACGATCCGTGAGGCTATTAAGGCGCTGAATACCCTAGGGATAGTCGAGTCCAGTCACGGGTCCGGGAATTACATTTCAAGCAATCTGAGTAACAGCCTTACGGAACCGCTTAGCATCATGTTTATGTTAGAAGACGGACATCCCGGACATACTCTCGAACTGAGAAGAGCGATAGAGTTCGCAGCGGCAGGCGCCGCAGCGCGAAATATAGACCAGGTGGAACTGGAACGTCTAGGGGCGTTGTGCGACTGCATCGAAAAGAGCACGGACGAAAATGAGAAAGCCAGGTATGACTTCCAGTTTCACCGGGAGATCGCGAGAGGATCGCGAAATCCACTTCTGATAGTCCTTCTAAACGCAGTTGAGACCCTGATTTCAGAGCATGTTTATGATGCCAGGACCAGCATACTTAAGGACAGTTCGAAAGAGGACATAATCAACCGCCAACATCGCGACCTTGTGGACGCCCTGTCCAGACACTGCCCGGAAGAGGCCGAAAAGGCTGTCTTGGCTCATATGGAGTTGATTAGGCAAAACATGACGTTCTATGTCAATAGACAATGATTCTGTACCTAAAGACCACTAAACTGTGAGAATGTCACTCTCCCGGTTTTAGGTTTGGGGGCAGCTTGCGCTGCCCGTTCAGAGTGCCCCAAGTCGCCGGCAGTCTACGCTAGCTCAGGCTGGTATCGGTACATGCCGGTAACCGCAGTCGCCGTGACGGTCAAGACCGCTTTTTGTCAGCCGTAACATGGATGCTGCGACGGCTTTGTACCATCCGAAAGACTACGGCCATCACTAAGAACGCGGCTGCCCCGAGAACCAGACTAGGCATTTTATTGTCCCGCGGCGACTCCTGTGAAGGCAGGTTCGCGAACAAAGGCTGATCGCCGAACAGCTCGGCCAGGATCTGGTCAGCGGTCATGTTCCTAAACCCATCGGGGTCGAGCATGCCGCGTTCATCTCCGTACCATCTGAACAAACCTTGATTGCCGGAGCTGCCGGAAACGTAGTCGGAAAAAGCCTGCTCGATGGGCACGTACCGTTTGCTCCACTCAGGATAGTATGTCTCCATGTACCGAACGGCCAGTTGGTACGCCTGGCAGTCCGGTTCACTGCCCGGCCCGCTGCTCGCCCGGATGCCGCTCAGCTGTACACCGCCTCCTGAGCCCTCGCCAGGTTCCCTGGTTTGACCCGGTGTCGAATGGATAATCAGGATACTGCCGTCCTGACAAACGCCCACAACCATCCATACGTGACCGCCCATGCTGAAGATGTCGCCCGGCTTGAACGAAGTGTTATCAAAACTCGTACTGTACAGGTTCTTAGTTTCGCTTGGCGGGGACTTCATTCCATAGGCTCTGTGTGCCAAATCGTTGGCGATCTGAGAGGCAAAGTGAGTGAAGCCCTCCCGGCCGCTTTCTGTGTTGATGGCGTTGTACAACACCCAGCCCATGTAGCCTGAACAGTCGGTACCGGCGTAGTTGTAGACGTCGAGAATGTCAGCTTTCCAATCGCCGTAGGAAGTTGTGCTGTACGGGTTTGCCGGATTAGCAGCGTTGATCCTGCGGCCACGGTAGGATGTAATGGGATCGATGCTCAAGGTGTCCCATCTATATGTCTCAGTCTGCTCCTGGAAGAAATCGATCCATTTTTGGTAGAGACCGGTCGTCCTGGACTGGTGGCTCGTGTAAGCTTCCCAAGGTGGCAGGATGGGAAGATCCGGATTCGGCGGGACAGATGGATTCTCGTAATCGTAGTTGATCATGTGGTTTACCGCAGCGCCCGCCCATGTCCACGAGCCGCCCCATACGTAGAGGCAAGTCCCGCATGGCTCTAGCGCCGTGGCAAGCAGGTTCTTGATGGTGTTTTCAGCCCTGTTCGGATCACCTTTGACCGGCGGGGTGTACGGACTGGCAACAAATGCCTGATAGACCAGGTTGCCGTACACCTTCACCGTCTTGCCCACCACATCGTAAAGGGAAACCGCTTCGACAGTCGAACCGCCGGCCTGGTTCGTGATCTTGTAGTATTGGGTGTCCGCATTTATGGGGACGAAAACCATGTCGCCCTCTGGTGTCTCGATGTTTAGACCGGATTCGGTTTTGGACACCACAGTGCCTTTTGCATCGGGTACGGTTTCGTCTAACGCAACGACGATTCCATCTCTAACCCCGACCTCATAAACATAACCCTCTGCCAGCTTTTTGTGCAGGTAGAAGTTGTTGCTGCGATCAATTGTATACTCCACGATTTCGTCACCGATGGCGAAGTTGAATGTCCAGTCAGCCGGACCGCCCCAGTTTTCGTGCCGCACGTGGATGTTGTATGCGGCATCGACTGTGTTGTAGCCTTTGATTCCCAGATACACTGCCCGAAATGTAGTGTCGGGCTGTGGCCCGGCAAAGACCGGCGCGACCGTGGAAAACAGCATTAGTGCAACTAGAAAGATGGATACACAGGCTCTTCTCATTTCCAGTACCTCCTGCAAGTTCTTCCTCTATGTGCTTGATTGAATGGTCAGGCTAGTTCCACAGCACAAGAAGTGGTTAGACCACTTTGGGATATTTATCCTACCCAGTCATACCTAAATCCTTCTTGATAAGTAGCGAAGAGCGAAAGTTTTACTGATTGGCCTTATCTGCATACTTATCTGCTGGGGAGTCACATGGAGGTCACTGGCTCAAGAGTGTCGGTGATTTTGGATCAAGAAGTGCGCCGCACTTTTCTTTGACAGACAATGAATATCGCCGGGCATACGCGCTGGCGAAACTCTTACTAACGAAGAAGAGTTTGAAAAGGACAAGATAACCGTATCACGAACCCAACTCTATTCTGGTATTATTTCATCCCAACAGCACCCCAATGCTTGTTCCGCTGCCTTTCTGCCGGCCTCAATCAATTCCTTGGCTTTGTAGAACTGGTGGGCGTGATAGGGACGGATGTCGGGTTTCAGCAGAATGTCAGCTTTGGGAATGCTCCCACAACCTTGCTGCTCAACATGAAACTTCCGCGTCAATATGCTTGTAGATTGAAGGATGGATCTTATGCCTGCCAAGTCCTGGGTGGATCCGTTGTTTGCAGCACGACTTATATATCGGCTGGAAGCTTGAGAGGTGTCATTGGTGCTGGTCCTACCAGGGTCCGATGCCACCTGCCGTGATGCTGCTGCATCCCTGTTACTGATTTCCCAATCGGAAACGTCCGGTGCGTCTGCAGCTGAAACACCCAACGTGCCGGCCACAAAACGCCGCACTGCTTCTTGGTATTTCTCCCATTGGCGTGAACCGGCATTCGCTGCGCCTGTTGAGATCTCCCGGACCCTTTCCCAGAGCTGGTCGGCAGTCCGCGCAGATGCCACAAAACCTAGCTTTGCCCTGTGCCACATGTCATTAGCGCTTGACACATCTACGCCAACTGTAAAACCCGCGCCCAGCTTTTCCAGTATGCTCACCGGGATGCCGTCTACAAGGCCACCGTCCACCAGGGTATCCCCATTAAGTTCCACGGGAACGAACACCCCGGGAATGGACATGCTTGCCCTCACAGCCCTTGCAATGTCTCCCTCAGAAATATAGACAGGTTTACCTGCATTGAGGTCACACGCTACGATTATCAGGTCAATCCCGTTGCCCCGCAGATCTTCAAAGGTGAGGTTATCAGTGAGTTTGCGCAGAATCCTTTCAACCGCGTCTCCCTTGAGAAGCCCCCCGTTCCAGTGCAGGTCTACCCAGCGCAGCATGTCCAGGCGTGTAATGGACAGCGCCATTTCTTCAGCCAGTTTCAGCGTACCGCAGGCGTAAGCCGCCCCGACTATCGCCCCTATGCTGGTGCCGGCGATAACGGGGAAGCGGATTCCCGCCGAGGTGAAAGCGTTGAGTACTCCTATATGACTCAACCCTAATGCACCACCGCTGCTTAGTGCGATACCGGCTGTCAAATCCTTGGGTGGTATCTTACATCTAGTGCTGCTGTGCTGCGTAGTTTCCATGACAGTTCCTCCGGTTGTGCAAGCATACAGATTATCCTGCGGTGTTAACCACTGCTCTATCTTACCATAATTGTCGCAGCCGGAATCACATTTGTCTCAAACGAATGGAAGCCCCCGGCCCGGTTAGAGCGCTTTGCCACTTTCAGCGGCCTTTTTCATAATAGCCACGTATTTGTCAGGAATGGGGGTCAGCCCTTGTGCCACAAGAGCAAGGTAGCTTACCTGAGCGCCTTCCTCTGTGTAAATCGCACATTCCAGCGCTTCGCCCAAGGTCCTGCCGACGCACAGGGCTCCGTGGTTCTGTAAAAGCACTGATTTGCCTGTAGAACCGAGATATCGCACCACTTCATCGGCTAGTTCCCGGGATCCGGGGAGACGGAAAGGCACAACGCTCACAGGCCCGAATGCAGCCATGGGTACAGTAACCACAGGCAGCTCCTTGTTCAGCACCGAAAATACCGTTGCATAGAGTGAGTGGGTATGAACGATACCGTTTACATCCTGCCGCGCCCGGTAGACAGCCGTATGCATGGGGGTTTCGGACGATGGCCGGTAGCGGCCGTCTACAAGCTCACCTTCAGGGGAAATGACCACAATGTCAGAAATATGCAGGGAATGATATGGTACCCCTGACGGGGTGATAGCGATCATACCTGATTCAGGGTCCCTCGCTGACACATTGCCTGAAGTCCCCCTTGCCAATCCCGCACCTTGTAGTTGCATAGATACGTCGAGCACCTGTTGTCTCAAATCCTCCAGCATTTCATTCACTCCTTGAACAACACTCTCACCGGTCTGCCTTGCTGACGCTTGATGAAGCGTCCAGCAACACGAGTCCAAATTACAGTTCGCATCTAGTCTTCAAATTCCCTTTGCTGACTGGATACCCGATTTGCTGCTACTTGCACTTTCGACATCAGGCTTGTTACCCTTTATGACGATGAAGGCAGCTAAGGCCACGCCTCAGCGCAGGGATCTTGGTTAAGGTGGCGAAACTGAAATCAATGAGAAGATCCCTACGCTTTAGTATCGGGAACTTGCGCAATCCCGAATCCTGGAAGCCGCATAAGAGAGATCTATCAGGAGAGAAGGAGAGGAACGTAGGTATGGCTGTCTACGACAAAGCTTACGAACTGGCAAAAGAGCTTAAACAAAGCCCAGAGTACAAAGAATATCAGAAAGCAAAGCGCGAAATCGAAGGCAATGAGTCGGCATTATCCCTGCTAAAACAATACAGACGGCAACAGCTTATGATCCAGGGCGCTGTCGTTACAGGCACAGAACCAGACGAGGGCCTAAGAGCCGAGTTTGCAAAGACACAGGAGCTGGTGAGCATGCACGGACCTATACAACGCTTTTTGCAGGCTGAGGAACGGGTTCTTGTCATGATTTCCGACATTCAGAAAATACTAAACGATGCACTAAACATGCTGGATTATATGTAACATCTACTGCTTACGAGGGGTCTTGCCGAAAAGCGCCAGGCCAATGCCGGCCCACAGTTCTGCCGCCATAACCCCGGCTTAGTTGTTTAGGAGATATTCGGGCGGGAAAATCATGGTTCCTAAGAGCCCGGCTACTATAGCGGCGAACACAAGCAGGATGACTACCTTTATGACCTCGCTCTTGTTTTGGGATTCCTTAGCCAGTATGAGCAGTCCAAGGCCTGAGTTAGCCGACAGGCCGCTCACAATAGCCGGAAACGATAGCATGCCCGCCCGGAAACCTTCTGCCAGGGCAACCGATGTGGCACACGACGGAATCAGGCCGATAACCGCTGCAACTACCGGCTGCAGCAATCCAGGGTGGGAAAGGGCTGTGTAAATCCGGCCTTGGGCAGCGTGCCCAATGAAATTGAACACAGCCGAAAGCACAAACACCATGGCTCCGATCCTCAGCGCCCTGGACAATGCATGAGACGCGATCTCAACTGCACCTGAATGACCGCCTCGAGAAGATGAGCCATGGGAGCAACCGCCAAGACTAAGCTTACACCCACATGGCGGCTGATCCGGTTGTGAGTTGGCCTCGGTCTGCCCTGGACGCATGTTTCGTATCAGGGCAGCCGCGTTTACGCATATTCCCACCACTGCGCCCCAAACCAGCTTAGTGGCCATAAGGGGAAGCACCCACGGCAAAGTGGTCTTGTCGGCGATCATGATGGGCAGGGCTTCGTCAGAGGTGGATATATACGCAGATATGAGGGAACCTATCGGGATCATTCCCTCCAAGAACAAGGTGGTGGCTGCTACTGAAAACCCGCACTGGGGAATCAGGCCTAGAATCGCAGCAACCACAGGGCCAACAAACGGTTGGGAAAAAGCCCTGCGTACCTTGGACAGCGCCGTCTTGTGGGACACAGCTTCGATGATGAGGAAAACCACAAATAACACAGGCAGCATGAGTGCCGTATGTCCTAGACTTTCATTTAACACTTCTCTTAGGTGCTCAACCATTTCCAGATCCAAGGAGAGTGCCTCCGTAGGTTATGCTTGCCGCTTGCTGTCCAAACCTCCGCAGAAAAGCCTTCAGGCTGGTTAAGTACTGGCTGTCCAATTACCATTGAACAGCTACTGCTAACTTGTGTCAATAACAGCCAATCTATGCATGAATCTGGCAATTTTGGATGCTGGCTTTTGTGCGTCGCCAAATCGATCACAGGATACCGCCATCCAACAAATAAATTAAACTATAAACTTAATATTTTTAATCTCTTCCTTGACAACTTTAATCTGATATGCAAGAATGACTCCAAACCTTGGAAGATTGAGGTGATCTTACATGCCGAATCCAAGGCTCCCGGAGAAGCACAATTATCTGGAAGTCCAAGACCTGAAAAAGACCTTCGTGGACAAAAAACGAACCGTAGAAGCCATAAAGTCCATTTCTTTTGGAATAGCAAAAGGGGAAATGGTCGGGCTCTTAGGTCCCAACGGGGCAGGGAAAACCACCACCATCAAATCCATCCTCGGCCTGATAAAGCCCGATTCTGGCATAGTCAAGGTAGACAGCATCGATTGCGCCGCAAATCCCAGGGAAGCAGCAAAGCGTATGGCAGCAGTGCTGGAAGGCGCCAGGAACACTTACTGGCGCCTGACGGTCTGGGAGAACATGCAGTTCTTCGCAGGGATCCACGGTGTCTGTGCAGCCGAAAACAAGGAGTATTTCGAGTACTTGCTTGAAACCCTAAAGCTTCAGGATAGACGGGATACCGAGGTAAGAAACCTTTCCAGCGGTTACAAACAAAAAACCGCTGTTGCATGTGCGCTTGCCAAGAAGACCCCGCTGGTGTTCCTGGACGAACCCACCTTAGGGTTGGACGTGGAATCGTCGTATGAGCTGAGGGCTGCCCTCAAGCGCCTCCAATCGGAAGAACAACGTACCATCGTAGTGTCCAGCCACGACATGAAGGTGATTCAAGATGTTTGCAGCCGGGTGATTATCATTTCCGATGGCAGGGTGGTAGCTGATGACAACATCGATGACCTTCTGTCGCTGTTTAGAACCAGGAACTACAGAATCGTAGTATCTAAGAACGCTTATATGCAGCACCCAGAATTGTTAATGGCTGAGCTCAGCCAAGGCTTCCCCCAGGCAGACATAAACGAAACTCCTGACACGGTAGAGATCGCTGTCGAGTTCACCAACCCGTTTGAGATTTATGACCTTATCAATACATTAAGCGGTTTCAGGGTTGCCATTGAATCCATCACCCAGGAGCAGGTGGATCTCGAAAAAGCTTTCCTGGAAATCGTTAGGAGGGAGGATGGCGTATGTGGCTGATTGCACTTAAAGCGTCATGGCGGCAGACGCTGACCTTGCAAATAAGGTATCTGTTTAACTTCTTCACTTCCATAATCACAATGTCCATCGTATTCTTGCTCATATTCCACGGCGTCAAGGCAGTGGGAGCAGGCGCACTGGACCTCGGAGGAACTCTTGAAGGCTTGTTCACCGGATATATTATTTGGATGATAGTGCTCACCGGATACCAGGACCTTGCCTATAACGCAGCCAACGAGGCCCAGACGGGGACCCTGGAACAACTCTACCTAAGTCCGGTGGGTTACAAATGGTTGGCCTTCTTTTCCGGTAGTTTCAACGCTTTAATGAGCTTAGCCATGATCTCAGTCATAACCGCGGTTATGGTACTCACAACCGGCCAAAAACTGCACCTTGACATATTCAGCATTCTCCCTGTGTTCTTCGGGGTATACATCCAAGCATACGGGCTCGGCTTTATCCTTGGCGGCCTGGCGCTTATTTTCAAACGGATCCAGTCATTCTTTCAGGTTGTGACCTTTGGCGTCATCGGACTGTTCATGATCCCGTGGTCCAAGTATCCGTGGGCCAAGTACCTCCCCTTTACAATGGGACAGCATCTCTTGCAGGAAATAATGATGGAGGGGATGAAGTTTACACAAGCCCCTAAGGGGGATTTGGCTGTGTTTGCAGTGGCCACAATTGCATATTTCTTGGCAGGCCTTGGGGTGTTTTCCATGGCCGAAACCAAAGCCAAGGCAATGGGATTGCTGGGGCAATACTGAAAACCCGTGCCGCCGAGCACCTATGGTCACCCTGCAGTCTTGTGTCAGGCGCCTAAAGCCTTAACAAATAGCACCAACAAAGGGGAGAGGAAAATGAGTACAGGACCGCACAAACCACCAAGCCTGAAACAAGGAGATACTGTCGCCATCGTCGCGCCTGCAGGTATAGTGGGCAAGGAGTCGCTGGATCGTGGGGTACGCTTCTTCGAATCCCTGGGGCTTAAGGTGAAGCTAGGGCCTTCTGTGATGCACCGCTGGGGATATCTTGCAGGGTCTGATCAAGCACGGGCGAAGGACCTTATGGAAGCGTGGACGGACCCCGATGTCAAGGCTGTAATCGCTGCCCGGGGCGGTTACGGAGCCATGCGTATCCTGCCCTACCTAGACTTTGATGCTATCAGGCAAAACCCCAAAATCTTGCTGGGGTACTCAGACATTACAGCATTGCACCTGGCCTTTGGGAAAGAGGCCAGCCTCATAACTTTCCACGGACCGGTGGCCGAGATTTGGGCCTCCCGCATGAAAGAGTACAACAGCCGCATATTGCAGCAGGTCTTGTTCGGACACTGGCCTCCAGGCGACCTGGAGCTACCTGCGTCAGAGGCCGCTTCGAAAAACGCAAGCAAGCAGAACGCTCCCAAGCAGGTTCCAGATCAAAGAACTCCGGATCCGGGAACCCTCGTGACTCTCGAACCAGGAGAGGCTTGCGGCGAACTCATCGGAGGCAACCTGTCCCTTATCGCTTCGACTATAGGCACTCAGTGGGAAATCGACACCAAGGGCAAGGTTTTGTTTATCGAGGAAGTGGGGGAAAAACCCTACAGGATAGACCGGATGCTGTGCCAGCTTAAGCTTTCCGGGAAACTGCATGATGCCGCAGGATTCTGCATAGGAAGCTTCACTGACTGCGACCCAGACCCTGAAAGGCCGTCATTTACCGTACAAGAGGTGCTGGAGCAATACTTTGTAGGGACCGGCAAAGCTTGTATAGCCAACCTGCCTGCCGGGCACGGAACCTTTAATGCTACATTGCCTTTAGGGGTCAAGGTGCATATTAAGGCTCCATCAGATGGTGTAGGCAGTGCCCAATTGCGTTTCCTGGAAAACGCCGTAAGCTAAGCGAGCCAGACGTAGCCGGTGCATAGGATAGGCTAGCCGGGACATACGATCTGCCTGCCGGCTTAGGGCAAAGCGCGGTGATAACATGACTACTTCGTGGGCTGAGTTTCTTCAAAGGTTTAGTTCTCCGGCCATGGATAAACTGGTATACCTCATCACCAGTTTTGGGTCGGAGCATTTCTACGTGGCTGCGTTGGCCTTTATCTACTGGATTTGGGATAAGCACAAAGGTTACAGGCTGGCGATGGTGTTATTGTCGTCTATGCTTGTAAACAACTGGCTTAAGTTTGCCTGTGCGATCCCCCGGCCCCAACCGAGCAACAAAGTCAGGGTAATTTTCCCGGAAACAGGTGGTGGCTATGCATTTCCCAGCGGCCACGCCCAAGGCAGCACCACCTCTTGGGGATGGCTGAGCCACGAAATCAGGACCAGGAGATTCTGCCTGCTCTCTGGTATCGTTATCTTCCTGGTAAGCGTGTCTAGGATATACCTAAACGTCCATTGGCCCGTTGATGTAATAGGGGGCTTTTTCATAGGCTTAGCATGGGTAGGCTTATGGCAACTCATCTTCAGGAACTACGATGAAACCCGCTGGAGCCCATACCTGAGATTGGCATCTTCGTTCTTTATTCCAATGTTGCTTTTCCTGATTTACCCCAAAGGGGATTCGCCTATGTTGTTAGGGCTGCTTATGGGGTTGCCTTTAGGCAGGTATCTCGATGAACGTTATCTCGGATGGAACGAAAGGGCGGCCACAAAACAGCAATGCCTGAAAGTTGTGACCGGTGGCATAGGCTATGGAGCGCTACGCTATGGGTTAAGAGCATTGTTTGACTGGATTTGTCCCGGTTCAGGACTGCTTAACCTCGTGCGTTACGCCTTAATCGCCCTGTGGACGACTTTTGTCGCCCCCTTAGTCTTTGTAAAGCTGGGATGGGCCGGTTGTGAAAAGCAACAGCTACATACGGAGGGATGAGAACCATGGCAAGCAAACTGATACTCGGTACTGTAACCATAGGCCAGACGCCGAGAACCGATTTGATCCCTGAAATCAAATCGTTCTTAGATGACAGGGTGGAGATTATTGAAGCCGGGGCCCTGGATGGACTCACTCTAGATGAAGTCGGAAAACTTCACCCAAGCCCTGGGGACAAAGTGCTAATCACCAGGATGGCCGACGGTACCCAGGTAAAAGTAGCTGAGAAGCACATAGTGCCCAGGATGCAACAGAAAATCGATGAGCTGGTGGAACGAGGGGCCCAAGTGATCGCCCTGGTTTGCACAGGCGATTTTCCTGAGTTCCAATGCGACAAACTCCTAATTGAGCCCCATAAAGTGCTGTTTAACACGGTAAAATCAGTGGCACAAGGGCTGAAACTTGGTGTCTTCATCCCCGATAAGGATCAGCTCGGCCATGCCAGGGCTCGGTGGTCTGCTGTAAGCGATGCGGTGTTCGTCCAGGCGGTTTCCCCTTACGGGTGTCCCTGGGAGAAGTCTATCGCTGCAGATAATCTAAGACATGAAGGTGTAGAGGTGGCAGTACTTGACTGCATCGGCTATACCCTGGCAGACAAACAGGCTGTAAAAGACAAACTAGGGGTACCGGTTATCCTCGCCCGGTCCGTCGTGGCCAGGGTCATAGCTGAATTGCTTTAGGCACGGAAACAGGGAGGGCGTGTCCGGGCACAAAATCTTGCATGTTCCGAATACTAGACCTGACAAAAAGGTGGCAGAACAGCTGCCACCTAACCCAATGCGCTTGCAACCGGGCCCGGTTACAAGCTGCCTTCAAGGTATGACTTGACTATGTCTTCAACAGGGCCTAGTACGCCTGTTACCACCTGGATACCGGAGTCCTTTAATAATTTTTCCGCCCTGGGACCCATGCCGCCGGCAATAACTACGCTCACGCCATGTTCTGCCAAGAAGTCAGGGATGGCGCCAGGTTCATCTCCCGGGTTCCTGAGAGTTTCCAGGGCTTGAACCTTGCCCCCTTCTACGTGAAACACGCGGAATTCAGGGCATTTTCCAAAATGGAGGGACACCTTGTCCCCTTCAGCCGCAACGGCTATTTTCATCATTTCTCCTGCCTTTCAGAAAGGTAATCTAGTATGTTGTCTACAATCACCTTGATGCCGTCATGCCGGTAGTCTTCAATCAACCCTTTATCCCCGAGGCTGCTCACTGCGGGATCCAGGGGCAGGGACCCCAGCAGCCCTATTCCCATGGACCGGGCGATCTCATCTGCCCTGCTGGGCCCGAAAGGTTCGATTTTTGTGCCGCACTGTGGGCATTCAACCCAAGCCATATTTTCTACAAGGCCGATTACAGGGACCTCCATGAGCCTAAGCATGTTTACCGCTTTGGTGACCACCATTTCCGAGAGTTTCTGGGGAGTTGACACTATGACCACTCCATCTATAGGCAGGGACTGGAACACCGTAAGTGGCACATCTCCTGTACCAGGTGGCAGATCCACTATCATGTAGTCAAGTTCTCCCCACAACACGTCGGTCCAAAACTGCCTTACGGTCCCGGCGATCAGCGGCCCGCGCCAGATCACGGGGTCTTCCTCATCTTCCAGCAGCAAGTTGAGGGACATCACCCTTATAGATGTCTTGCTGGTTTCAGGGAGGAGCTGAGAGCCTACAACTATGGGATCGCCTCTTAATCCGAAAAGCTTTGGAATGCTCGGGCCTGTTATGTCGGCATCCAACACGCCTACTGCAAACCCCCTTCTGGCCAATTCTGAAGCCAGAAGCGCGGCTACTGACGACTTACCTACTCCTCCTTTGCCGCTCATGACGGCAATCACCTTATCGATATAGCTGTTCTTGGGCTGGCCCAGCTTGAGCGATTCCGGAAACTGTCCGATTTCCTGATTGACATCGGTTTTTGTGCCTGCCATGCAAATCATCTCCTTTGGCTGCCTGCGTTCATGGCTTTCCCCGTCCGTGTCTTGCCCTTCTCCGGCCTCTCCCATGCCTTAGAGAGCCGCCGCTCACAGGCACCTTTCTGAAGAATTCCACGTTGAACCCCCCGCAATTGGGACATGCAGGTGTATCAAGGTGCTGTCCGGTGTTTTGCCATTCATAACTGCAATCCTTGCACTCAAAGGTAAATGGGGAAACCAGGTAGTTTCCGCCTTCAATCCGCAGGGCTTTTCCGTCAACAAGGGCAGAAGCGATCTTAGCCCTGGCTTGTGTGAGTATCCTTTGGAATGTGCTTTGGGCCAGGTTCATCCGGGTGGCGCACTCTTCCTGATCCAAGCCCAAATAGTCTTTGAGGCGTATAGCTTCTACCTCGTCCACCCCTAGAGTTACCTCTTCCAGCTCCGCCATAGGTACCCCGGCAGGTTTGAAATATGTGACGCTGGGCAGGAACTCCACCCACCTGGGTTTTGTGGGCCTTGGCACATCTGCACCTCCTGTCGCGACGCTTTGTAGGTGTAGTGTTTGCACCGTTTGTCTAACTGTGGTTCCATACAAGCTGCCAATAAGTTATCGATATATATCGATAACATCATATTCCAATTGCACGCAACAGTCAATATTGCAGTTTTGCATCGTTACTTAGTCACATAAATCCTGGATGCCAAATTGCGCCCTACAGCCACTGTAGCTTCACCCACCTTGAGGAGGATGGGCCCTTTGAACGGGTGAGAGGCGATGTTCTTTACTCTAGTCCCAGGAAGCAGGCCAAGATCCCACAGGCGTCTCATGGCACCTCTTCCGGTCCGGGCCGTACTTATGATTACTTCATCTCCAGGTCTTGTGTCCAAAAGTGTCAAGTTACAACCCCTCTTTTCCAGTTTCCTTCGTCAATGCCGGACTTTATACCACAGGTAGTATCAGGTTCAGCACCAACCCGGTACTGAGAGTTATGCATACGGCAAGCCCAAAAACTGCCGCCAGGGTTTTCCAGCCAAATTCTTTCGCAATCAGGTACGAAACCGGGATGCACGGCAATGACAAGGATATCATCGAGGCAGCTATGGTTGCTTCCCGCGCTGTCAGCGGCAGGTTGAGTAGCACCATGGGCGCTGCGTAACGCTGCACCACGGTCACTGCCACAGATACCAGGGCCTGGCCGCTAATCCCGAACAACCTGGCACTAAAGGGATCAAAGCGTGACAGCACTGACAGGATGCCTGTATCCAGCAAGATCCTCACGCCGATTCCGGTTACCATGAGGACAGGGAGGACCTGTTTGAAAAAGCCTTCCATACGCATCCATGCTTTTGAGGCCACTGCCTTAACCGAGGGCACCCGTACAGGCGGGATTTCAAGTATCAGCTCGGTGTCAGCCCCAAGATACCGGCCTACCAGCCGCGCCAGGAGCAGGAACACGAATGCGATAGCGCCGTAAATTACCCTAAGGTCAGCATCAAATGCCTTTGCCACACCTGTTATGATCCCCAAGGTGGCCGCACAGGGAATAGGGATCGCCAAAAGGGTTGATACAACTATCCGGGACTCTCTGTTAGGAAGGGTCCGCGTAGCAAGCACGCCAGGTGCCCGGCAGCCAAAGCCAAGCACGATAGGTATTATGGATTGCCCCGGGATGTTTAGCAGCGACATGACCCTGTCCATCATAACTGCGATCCTGGGCATGAGCCCTGAGTCCTCGAGCAAGGCCATGATCAGGTATATCGAGAGCATAGTAGGCATTACAACCTCAAAGGGCAGCAGTATGCCCTCGGGGATTGCCCTTACTATGATCTCAGCCAGGCTTCCCTGGGGGAGCGCGTCAGCCAAGGAATCTACAAGACCAACCAAGGGTCCCAACACCACCGGCACAAACTCTTCGGCAAATTCCAAGACGGCCAAGGTAACCTTCACGGCAATATACGCAATAAACGCCAAGATGGGAATTCCCGTAGGCGGATAATCCAGCACCCTCTCTAGGTGCTGCCTTGGGGAAGCAGCGCCGGCCTGCTTAATGTGCCTTACCACTGAGTTAGTGATTTCCTTGGCTTTTCTGGTTCTTTCCAAGCACGTAGGAAGTACCGGATGGAGAGCGTCTGCCGCAGGACAGAACCGGCATCCCCTAAAGCATCCGTTGCACAGGAACTGGTTGTTGGCTACTTTGCTTTGGAGTTCTTCAACAAAATGTTCCAGCTCTGGATATATACCAAACAAGTCTTCGTCTAAAGCATCATGTTCCATGAGATGGATGGCAAGTGCCCGGGAAGGATGCATCCTGTGTTTACCGTCTTCTTCGGGGATAATCGCTTCAAGCTGGCTCTGCAAAACGCTTATCACGTTCTCAATCTCTTGTGAAAAACGCATGGGTTTAACTTCGCACCAGGCCAAGGATTGAGGAAAGCGGGCTGCGTCTGCGATAAGTTTTTTGAGTTCATCCACGCCCTCGCCCCTGGAGGCCACCATAGGGATCACCGGAACTTGAAGTGCCTCAGCCAGTGCTTGGACGTCGACAATCATGCCCGCTTCTCTAGCCATGTCCATCTGGTTGAGGGCTACAACCACCGGAATACCCAAATCCAAGAGCTGCAAAGTTAAGTACAAGTTACGTGAAAGGTTCCTCGCATCCGCTACGTTGACAATGAGATCGACGTTGGATTCCAAGAGCACCCTCTGGGCAACCTTCTGTTCCTCGGTATCTGAATGCAAGCTGTAGGTCCCCGGAGTGTCAATTACAGCAATATCGCCATAGGGTGTTTGTAAATACCCTGTGGTAAGCTCCACCGTAGTCCCGGGATAGTTAGACACCACCGCCCCGGCCCCTGTGAGCAGGTTCATGATGACGCTCTTTCCCACATTGGGCTGGCCGACAAGGGCGACAGTAAACTTGGCTGAACCCGCAGCAATATGCCTTCCTTCCGAATGATTTTCGGTAGGGCCAACTTTTCTTGCAGAAAGCACATCCATGCTCCTTTCATCACCATTCGCTAGCGCACGTGCGTTTAGCGCCTTAAAAGTTTGTTTAGCCTAACATTATTGTACTACTACAGCCATGAATATGAAACACTTAAATTTGGATATTCTGAACCTTTAGTTGTTCTGTTGGAATAGGGCAGGGAAGCCCTGAGACAAAAGCGAAGTATGGTCCGGGGAAGTCGTGAGGTGCGGCTTAATCTGGATGGTCCGATGTTGTCCGGTTTGAGTGAATCAATAATATGATGTACCTAGCGGCAAGAGTCATTAGGCTAAAAGGTGGGTTTTTCTTTGCATCCTGAACTGTCAGCATCAATCGAAGACTACCTTGAGGCTATCCTGGTGCTCTCAGAAGCTCACGGAGCCGTAAGGGTAACCGATATTGCCAAGAAGCTGGATGTGGCAAAGCCCAGTGTGACTGCAGCAGTCAATACCCTCAAAGAAATGGGGCTTGTGACCCAGGAGCGTTACGGCAAGGTTTATCTCACACCCAGCGGTCGGGAACATGCTGTCAGAATCAAGCGGCGCCACAATGCCCTTCGTGCCTTCCTTACCGAGGTTCTGGGAGTAAGCGAAGATGTCGCTGACAAAGATGCGTGTCTTATGGAACATGCCATCAGCCCCGAAACCATGGAGAAGCTCCTGCTTTTCTTGGAAAAGACGCTGCCATCAAATAAATAAGCTTAACGTCACCAGGGTAGAAACCACACAGCCCCTTGATACCGTGGCCTAGCACCTGGCGTATATTCAGTTGAGGACCACTGATGTCTGAGGACCACTTGCAGGGACAGCTGTCTTTCAGGCAGCTTGCCGGCACCGGAAGACAAGGTAAACAGGGGGTGCAGGTATGAGCATCTATCAGATCCTTCCCTATGTTCCAACTGTGATTGCCGGAGTGATATGGATTGTCACTTTGGCCCTAGCGATTTCCCAGAAAGACACTCCGATTGCCCTGATTCACGGCGGCTTGGGGGTACTCACCTTTGTGATTTCAGCCGTCTCGGCACCTGTTGGAATGATTGCGTCTTTGATCCTCATTGTCGTGCTGGCCTCTTCATTCAGGATTGTAAGGGAATACACCCGAGGTGTGTATTTCCGGTTAGGCAAGCTCAGGGGCGTGCTGGATCCCGGGCTTGTGGTGCTTATGCCCTTTGGGATAGACCAAGTGAGGATAGTGGACATAAGGACTTTCACCATCGATGTGCCCAAGCAGGAAGTGATCACCAAGGACAATGTGCCTGTGATTGTCGATGCAGTAGTGTATTTCCACATATTTGACCCTGTCTTGGCAGTAACCAAGGTTGCAGACCATGTAAAGAGCACCAGCCTACTCGGACAGACGACCTTAAGGTCGATATTGGGTAAGCATGAGCTGGATGACCTGCTGAGCAAAAGGGAAGAACTTAACGAAACCTTGCGTGAGATACTCGACGTCGCCACTGACCCCTGGGGTGTCAAGGTCACCATGGTAGAAGTTAAGGCAGTGGAACTTCCCGATGACATGAAACGCGCCATGGCGCGGCAGGCTGAGGCCGAAAGGGAAAGGCGGGCTAAGATAATCGCAGCTGAAGGCGAGCTTCAGGCTTCACAGAAACTTGCAGAAGCTGCGGAAGTTATGGCCTCCCAGCCTATCTCGGTTCAGCTTAGATACTTGCAGACCCTGTCGGAGATCGCCATGGACATGAATTCTACCATCGTGTTTCCCATGCCCCTGGATCTGATGCCTATATCCAATGCCCTAAAGCCCAACGGGGGAGCCGGCCGCTGAGCAGGCAACCTTGCTTAGCCGCAACCCCCAATGTAGTGTAAGGCTTACTTCATACCGGTGGGGCAAAAATGAGGCTTTTGCCCCGCTATTTGTGTTGTGATTTCTGCAGCAACGTCTTGATCTCCCCATGGCTTATCCTGTAGAATTGTCGAAACCTACCCGGTGTGCAGAAAGGCTGCACATTATACCGTATTTGTACGGCTTAAGGCAGGCAGCGGGACAATTGCAAAATCCAGCTAAAGTGCCATCAAAGTTGATGGCATTTTACGTAGAAAGGGGAGATGGCAGGCACTACACCAAAAAAGGCAGGCTGATCCAGTATTGTTCACAGTTTCAACTACAGTAGTCTAGGAGGAATAGATATTGAGGAGAGCAACCAGACTTATCTTAATCATTCTCGCCACTATGCTTTTGCTAATCGGCTGCGGTTCCGGAAACCAGCAGCCTCAGCCCGGCGGTTCCACTGAACCCAAAGAAGGCGGCACCCTAGTCTTGGGCGACTCTTGGAGCGTGGTTACCATGGACCCCGCCATGTACAACGATGATGGGTCATGGCACGTGATCAACAACGTGTTTGACGCCTTGGTAGCCCACAACTCCAAACGGGAAATCATCCCGCGTTTGGCAGAATCCTGGGAAAACCCCGATAACAACACGTGGATCTTCCACCTGAGGAAAGATGCCAGGTGGCAAGACGGCAACGAGGTTTTTCCCGAAGGCGAAGGCCCGGAAGTGACTGCTGAAGACGTGAAGTACAGCATTGAAAGGATCCTAGACCCGGCAACCAGGTCTGCACGGGTGACCCTGGTCAACTCGGTGGATAAGGTAGAAGTGATAGACAAGTACACCGTGAAGATCACCACCAAAGAACCTGACGCCTTCCTTTTGGACAACCTGGCAAGTGTGTACATAGTCAACAAGCAAATAATCGAAACCCTAGGTCCGGAAAAGTTTGCACGCAACCCGATTGGAAGCGGCCCGTTTAAGTTTGAAGAAATGAAACCTGACGACTACGTCTCATTGGTCCGCAACGAAGATTATTACATCAAGCCCAACCTGGAAAGGATTATCATCAAGCCCATACCTGATCCCAATGCGCTCCTCATAGCTTTGGAATCGGGAGACGTGGATGTTGTAGCACAAGTCCCGCAAAAAGACGTTGAGAGAATCGAGGCAGATCCGAACCTGGAGGTAATGAGGCAAGCTACCGCTGCCTACAGGTACATGGCGTTCCATTGCGAAAACGAGCCTACGAAGGATCCCAAGTTCAGAGAAGCTATAGCTTTGGCTATCGACATGGACGCCGCGGTCAACGCGATCTTCCCGCCAGGAATGGCTGAGAGGGCTTACGGCCCTGTGTGCCCGAATATCCTGGGATACGATCCGTCTCTGTCAAGATACTGGGAGTACAATCCTGAGAAGGCCCTGGATATCCTGGCCGAACTTGGCTATCAGGATACCGACGGAGACGGATACCTTGACAAGGACGGTAAGCCTCTAACTCTGAGGATCATTGCACCTCAGGACACCAACCGTACCAAGCTGTCGGTCATAGTTGCCACCAGCCTCGATGAGCTGGGCATTAAGACCGAAGTGCAGAACCTGGAATGGGGCACTCTTCTAAGCGAAGTTGAGAAGGGCAACTTCGACATCCATATACTTGGCGGCTACAGCGGACCCAACGGCATGCTGTTTATGTTCCACAGCCGCAACAGGGGGCCTAATGGAAACAGCTCTTTGTACTCAAACCCTGAAGTCGACGAGTTGCTGGACCGTGCAATTACCCTTGTTAATCCTGCAGAGCGGGAACCTGTATGGAAGCAGGCCCAGGAGCTCATTGTGCAGGATAAACCGCATATCCCGGCATACCACGAATACTTCTTCTTCGCCTACAACAAGAAGGTCCAGGATTACTACGGCAGCTTCCAGTTTGTAACCCTGGAGAACAACGTGTGGCTGAGTGAGTAATAAGCTTCCTTGAAGCAATCGGGGAGGCGTCTGGAACCAGCGCCTCCCTTTCTAATAGAGGTGAGTCCGATGCTTAAGTTCATTATCCGTCGCTTGCTTCAAGCCATTCCCACCTTGCTGGGAATATCCATAGTGGTGTTTCTTATGGTTCACTTGGCGCCGGGGGATCCTGTGCTCATCATGCTGGGATCCCAGGAGCAAGCGATAACCCCGGAAAGGATTGAGGAACTGAGAGAAGAATGGGGTTTTAACGATCCCTTGTACGTTCAGTACTGGAGATGGCTGAAGAATGCCCTGCGGGGGGACCTAGGCAAGTCAATATACACAGGCCAGGATGTGTTCAAAACCATTGTAGAAAGGATACCCGCCACCTTGCTCTTGACCATATCGTCGATGATTGTGGCTATAGCCATATCCCTGCCTGTGGGTATCATATCCGCCGTAAGGCAGTATTCTGCATGGGACTACATTGGAATGGTAGGGGCCCTGCTAGGGGTATCAATGCCTGCGTTCTGGCTTGCCCTGCTTTCCATGTACGTGTTCTCCCTCAAACTGGGCTGGCTTCCGGCCACAGGGATGGGCCACTTTTCCCAGGGGCTTGGCACTGTGATAAAGCACCTGATCCTGCCTTCATTTACCCTGGGCTTCGGGATGGCAGCCATGACCACCCGGCTGACCCGGTCCAGCATGCTGGAAGTGTTCCGCCAGGACTATATACGCACTGCTAAGGCTAAGGGGCTGTCAGAAAAGGTGGTAATCTACAGGCATGCCCTGAAAAACGCGCTTATTCCCATAGTAACCGTGATAGGCACCCAGTTTGGCTCGCTCTTGGGCGGTGCCGTGGTCACAGAGACGATCTTTGCGTGGCCTGGGATGGGCCGTCAGGCAATTGCGTCAATCCAACGCCGGGATTTGCCCATGATCCAGGGCAATGTGCTGCTCATGTGCCTGATATTCGTGTTGGTCAATCTCATAGTCGACATAAGTTACACCTGGCTCGATCCCAGGATCAGGTACGACTGAACCCGCACACGCATGAAGGGAGGTCTCTAGGTTGGATAACGTATCGCAGCAAAAGAAGCGTTCTTTGTGGATAGACGTGTGGGCCCGTTTCAAGAAAAACCGCCTGGCGATGGTGGGGTTATTCATAATTATCGTCCTGTACCTTATAGCGATTTTCGCGGACGTGTTGGCGCCCTATCCTTATGACAAGATGAACCTTTCTAATCTGTATGCCCCCCCGGGCACACCCGGGCATCCCTTGGGGACTGACGAATACGGCAGGGATTTGCTAAGCAGGCTCATCTACGGCACCCGGATATCTCTTACGGTAGGGCTTGTGGTAGTAGCTATGTCCAGTGCAATCGGGGTTACCCTTGGCGCTATAGCCGGATACTACGGAGGCTGGGTAGATTCCATCATCATGCGCATTGTGGATTTCCTGTACGCCTTTCCGTTTTTCATCCTCGCCATAACCATCGTAGCCATTCTGGGCCCAAGTCTTTATAACGCCATGCTTGCCTTGGCTTTGGTCAACTGGGTTGGCTACGCCAGGATGGTTAGGGGACAGTTCTTGGCGCTAAAGCAAAGAGAATTTGTAGAAGCCGCCAGAGCTGTCGGGGCTAGCGGATTTAGGATCATGTTTGTACATCTTCTGCCCAATGCACTAGGGCCTGTGATAGTACAAATGTCGCTTGGTGTTGCCGGAGCGATCTTGTCGGCTTCAGGCTTGAGTTTCCTAGGGCTGGGGGCTGATCTGCGCAGTGCCGAATGGGGCGCCATGCTCAATGCAGGCAAAGATTATCTCCGGAGCGCACCCCACCTAGCTACCTACCCGGGATTAGCCATCATGATTACAGTGCTTGCATTCAACTTCGTAGGCGATGGGCTCAGAGACGCCCTGGACCCAAGGCTAAAACAGTAAACTTTGCATAGAAAGCGGTGGCAAGATGTCGAAACGGATTTTGGAAGTTAAGAATCTCACCACCTCGTTTTTTACCGGGGAAGGCGTGTTCAATGCCGTAGACGGTGTAAGTTTCGCTATCCACCAAGGCGAAACATTGGCCATAGTCGGAGAAAGCGGATGCGGCAAGTCTGTAACCAGCCTTTCGCTGATGAGGCTCATCCCCTGGCCGCCTGGCAAGATTACCGGAGGGGAAGTACTGCTCGAAGGGGAAGACCTTCTGTCGCTACCAGAAGAAGAAATGCAGAAGGTGCGAGGCAACAGGATTTCAATGATATTCCAAGAACCTATGACGTCGCTCAACCCGGTGCTGAAAGTCGGGTTTCAGATAATGGAAGCTCTCCAGCTCCACCAAGGCTTATCAAAGACAGACGCACGGGAACGGGCAGTCGAAATGCTGAAGCTGGTGGGCATACCTGAACCTCAGCGCCGGGCCGATGAATACCCCCACCAGATGTCAGGTGGCATGCGGCAGCGTGTGATGATTGCAATGGCCCTGGCTTGCAATCCCAAGTTGCTGATAGCCGACGAACCTACCACGGCTCTGGATGTTACCATACAAGCCCAGATACTGGATCTAATGCGCAAGCTGCAGCAGGAAATAGGCATGGCCATCCTTCTGATCACTCACGACATGGGCGTGGTTGCCGAGATGGCCGAGCGGGTAATCGTGATGTATGCAGGACGCTTTGTAGAAGAAGGCGGGGTAGAGGAGATATTCGATAACCCGTTACATCCGTATACCGCGGGGTTGCTCAATTCAATCCCCAGGCTGGATGGATCTGCACAAAGGCTCAACGTGATCCCAGGCACCGTACCAAATCCTTGGGCCCTGCCTGTCGGCTGCAAGTTCCATCCCCGTTGCTCCCAGTGCATGCAGCGCTGCAGAGAAGAAGAACCACCCCTATTTGACCTAGGGCCGGAGCGGAAAGTACGCTGCTGGCTGTACGCATCACGAGCCAACGCAAAGGAGTGTGTATCATGAGCGCTGATGTTCTGCTTGAAGTCCGTAACCTAAAGACATATTTCCCGCTAAAGCGCGGGCTGCTGGGACGCCCACGGGGCTTTGTCAAAGCCGTGGACGATGTGTCATTCTTTATCAGACGTGGAGAAACCCTGGGGCTTGTGGGCGAGTCAGGCTGCGGCAAGACTACCACCGGGAAAAGCATTTTGAGGCTGATCGAGCCTACTTCCGGGGAAATAATCTTTGAAGGGCAGGACCTTATGGGCCTAAACCAGAACCAAATGCGCAAAATGCGCCGGGAAATGCAGCTTATCTACCAAGATCCTTACTCTTCGCTTAACCCCAGGCTCACTGTGGGAGAAATCATAGCCGAACCCCTGGTGGTACATGACCTGCTTGACCGGCAGGGCAGGGAAGAGCGGGTACGGGAACTACTTGAAGTGGTCGGCTTATCCCCGGATCACATGTACAGGTATCCTCACGAGTTCTCCGGCGGGCAAAGACAGAGGGTCGGGATTGCCAGAGCGCTTGCGCTTAACCCGAAGTTTATCGTATGTGACGAACCGGTATCAGCCTTGGACGTGTCCATCCAGTCCCAGATACTTAACTTGTTGGTTGACCTGCAGAAGGAGTTCGGCCTTACCTATTTGTTCATCGCGCACGGACTGGCGGCGGTGAAGCATATTTCTGACAGGGTTGCAGTAATGTACCTCGGCAAGATAGTTGAAATCGCCGACAGCCAAGTAATTTACGACCGGCCCCTTCATCCGTATACCCAGGCACTAATCTCTGCGATCCCGGTACCTAACCCTAAGATACAGAAAGAACGCATTTTGCTGGAAGGGGATGTGCCTTCACCCGTGAACCCGCCTTCTGGGTGCAGGTTCCATACCCGCTGCAGGCATTGCTTTGAGCGTTGCCGGGAAGAAGAGCCGCCGCTTGTGGACAAGGGAAACGGCCATCTGGTGGCGTGTCACCTGTACGACAACTAGAGGGTGCCTGAAATTCTTAGTTTCGGTAAATTATATGCATACCGTAGGCGCACAGCTTGATTCCCCTTGCAACGTTTGCCGCCCCTGTGCGCAGGCCCCTTAGCTATGGCTGGAATTTCCCTGAATCGGCCCAAGACATACTAAACTGGGAGGTGGCTCTGCTGAACACGTTCTCAGTTGCATCTATCCGGGCGCTCAGCTCCATCAGGGATTTCGTCGACCGGGAGATACACAAGTGGGAAAAGCAAGGGGTCAGGGTTAATGTGAGCGAGTCTTCTCAAAGCAAGACCCTGACCCTTCATTGCCAACCATCGGGTCAAGACTACAACAGTTCCAGCCGTAACCTGCAAAGGATCAAAAGTTCGATAGCCAACGGCCTGTCTGACATCATTATCGATGAGTACGAGAAGTTTCTCGTAACCAAGCTCATCGACGTCAATTACGCCTACTTGTCTGAAAGAGATAGGGCGCTGCTTAAGGCAAAGGCGCTCAAGCTACTTAGCAATGGCAGGAGCAACGGGTATTCAGTCCGGCGGAGTCAGCGAAAGAGCAGGGTTTGGGCCAAACTCTCAGAGTATCTTGAGATGGAAGACCAGATAATGGTGGAAGGTTTCATAACGTTTAGGCTCAAAGACTATCTTGAAGACCTTTTTGACTTCGTGGACCAGATGGTGAAAGAACATTTGATCAACCGGGAATACAGGGAGTTCCTGAGACTCCTGCGCCATTTCATGAGCAGGCAGCCGCGTCCCCTGCCGGTCATCAACATCCACAGGGATTCTGAAGGCAGGTACAGACTGCTCAACGGCAAGATGAAACCCTTGAGCGGAGACAGGGGAGGGCTCCTGAGCAACAACGGGGATATGTTCGGGCCTGACGGCGATGACTTGGTGGTAAGCGCTGTGGTGACCCTGGCACCCCACCGGATTGTGTGGCACGGGACCGTTGACAATTCTTCATGCTTCGATTTGCTAAGCGACCTGTTTAGCGACAACCTCCGGGTATGCGATGGATGCAGCCTGGACTGCACTGACTCTTGATGCCTGCTTCCGCTTCTTCCCTTGATTTGCCCCTGGCAGTAAGATATAATTCCCCCAAACAATATCATGCGGGCTATGAAAAGGACAGTACGCAGGCTATGTGGACCCCAGAGAATGACGGCCTCAGGCTGGAAGCCGTCTGGTCCCGGCTTGTCGGAACACCACCTTGGAGCCCCTAGTGGAAGCGCCGCCGGTGGCGATAACACTAGCGTGTGGACACGTTAACGTCCTAAGAGGGCTAAGTGTGCTTGCACTTAGCTAAAGAAGGGTGGAACCGCGAACTCAGACCTCGCCCCTTTAAGGCGAGGTTTTTGCTTTAGAGAACTTAGAATAGGAGAGTGATCACCATGGGCCAGGACAAGAGGCCTGAGGGTTTCGTTGTCAAATGGAACGAAGAATCCAAACACTTCCCGCAAGGTAGCACTTTTCTGGATGTAAAGAAAGCGTTTGGTTGGAAGAACGACGTACTCATGGTCCGGGTGCTTGACCAGGCTCAGCCTCAGGTACTGGAGCTAAGAGAGCCGGTAGAAAGGGATTGTGAGGTTGAGCCGCTTGGGTTCGCGGATGAGCAAGCCAGGGAGGCCCTGAGGCATACGGCTTCCCACGTGCTGGCTCAGGCGGTAAAGCGTCTGTTCCCAGATGTGCGCCTGGGGATCGGCCCGGCAATAGAGGATGGTTTCTACTATGATTTTGATACAGAGCACAGGTTTACCCCGGAGGACCTTAACGACATTGAAAAGGAAATGAGGCGGATTGTGAAACAGAATCTGCCCGTTACCCGTGAAATCGTGTCCAGGGAAGAAGCCAGAAAACTGTTTGAGGAAGCCGGTGAGACCTACAAGCTGGAGCTTATCGACGAACTGCCAGAAAGCGAAGCTATATCAATCTACAGGCAAGGAGAGTTTTTCGACCTGTGTGCAGGGCCTCACGTGCCACATACAGGATACCTTAAGGCATTCAAACTACTGAGCATTGCCGGGGCTTACTGGAGAGGAGACGAAAACCGGCCCATGCTCCAGCGCATCTATGGCACTGCCTTTATGGACCAGGAAGCACTCGACGCCCACCTAGCCAAGCTGGAAGAAATCAAGCGCAGGGATCACCGGAGACTCGGCCGGGAACTTGAGTTTTTCAGCATCGAAGAGGAAGGCGGCCCGGGACTCATATATTGGCATCCCAAGGGAGCCCTGGTGCGGGAACTTATCGAGCATTTCTGGAAAGCGGAACACCGGAAGAGGGGCTATGAAATCGTGTACACCCCCCACATTGCCAAACTCGACTTGTGGAAGGTTTCCGGACACTGGGATTGGTACAGTGAGAACATGTACACCCCCATGGATGTCGATGATACCAAGTACTTGCTCAAACCCATGAATTGTCCTTTCCACATATTGATCTACAAAGGCAAGACCAGAAGTTACCGCGACTTGCCCATAAAATACGCAGAGCTTGGTACAGTGTATAGATATGAGCGCTCAGGAGTGCTCCATGGGATGCTGAGGGTAAGAGGGTTCACCCAGGACGATGCTCACTTGTTTTGCAGGCCCGATCAGCTTGAGGAACAACTCATAGAGGTTCTCGATCTAGCCGAGTTCATGCTCAAGACTTTCGGCTACGACGAATACTACTGCATGCTTTCAGTGCGGGACCCTGAAGATAAGCAGAGATACATCGGGAACGACGATGTGTGGGAGCAGGCCGAAGCTGCCCTGGAAAACGCGCTCAAAGCCAAGAATCTAAACTACCAGGTGGACGTAGGCGAAGCTAAGTTCTACGGGCCGGCAATAGACATAAAGATCAAAGACGCCATGGGGCGCCTGTGGCAGGGACCGACCATCCAGGCCGACTTCAACCTACCCGAGAGGTTTGACATAGCCTACATCGGAGAAGACGGGCAGAAGCACAGGCCGGTGATGATCCACCGCACCGTGCTGGGCGCCATGGAAAGGTTTATCGGCGGGCTGATCGAACACTACGCAGGCGCGTTCCCGTTGTGGCTGTCACCTGTGCAAGTCCGGGTCATGCCTGTGTCAGACAAGCAGGCAGATTACGCAAAACAAATTGCAGAGGAACTTGAAAAGCACGGATTCAGGACACAATGTGACTTAGGGCCTGACAAGATAGGGTATAAGATACGGCAGGCCCAGCTTGAAAAGGTGCCTTACATGATAATCGTAGGGGACAAGGAAAAGCAAGCGGGCAACATTTCGGTACGCCACAGGGCTTTAGGCGACCTTGGAGCCATGCAATTGGACGAATTTGCGGCCAAGGCAAAGCACGAGTCCGAATCCAAGAGCCTGGATTCGGTGTTTGGAAACAGCTGACAACTTTTTGGCCCGTGACGCGTGACACAACAGCCTGCAATATGATATACTCAATTGCGCTAAGAAGAAGCCATCCGCTTCTCACCTTACGGCAATAGGCTTGTAAGGTTACAGACTGAATGAGGCGGTTTTGCAGCTGTACGTAAGAAGCCTCAATAGGTGAGCGAGATACGGGCGGGTGGAGTTCTCTACCCGCCCATATTAGTTTTGGCCAAAAGGGGGTGAAACTCTATCAGGCACATGAGTCAGAGTCAAAGTCAGAGGGTAAACGACCAGATCCGGGCACGGGAAGTAAGGCTGATAGCTCCTGATGGGGCACAGTTGGGTATCTTTCCCGTTCAGGAAGCTTTGAACATAGCTCGTGAGCAAGGGCTGGATTTAGTGGAAGTAGCTCCTCACGCCAAGCCCCCTGTTTGCCGGATCATGGACTATAGCAAATGGAAGTACGAGCAATCTAAGCGCCAGAAAGAAGCCAGGAAAAAGCAGAAGGCTCAGGACATGAAAGAAGTCAAGATGCGTCCTGCAATTGACCAGCATGACTTCGACGTGAAGGCAAGGGCTTGCAGGCGTTTCCTGGAACAGGGCGACAAGGTCAAAGCCACAATCATGTTCAGGGGCAGGGAGCTAGCCCATGTCGGCTTGGGTCAAAAGGTTTTGGAAAGGCTTTTGGATTCAGTCAAAGAGATATGTCAAGTCGAAAGGGCTCCCAGGATGGAAGGCAGGAACATGACCATGATCCTGGTGCCCAAGCCCCAGGACAGGGGCAACAAGAAAACCGCTGCTGACAACTGAAATGCAGCAGAAGACATAAGATTAGCAGTATTACGGATACAGGAAAGGGAGTTTGCAAGTGGCTAAGAAGGCTAAGAAGGCCAAGAAGATCAAGATGAAAACCCATAGCGGTGCTAAGAAGCGCCTGTTTGTAACAGGCACAGGCAAGATCCGCCATTTCCGTTCAGGCCATGGGCACAAGCTTGAACACAAAGGCCATGCACGGCGGAGAAGATTGAGACAAGACACAATTCTCAACAAAGTTTACGCCAAAGAGATCAAGACTTTGATTCCGTACAAGTAACTAGCAACATGTTCAACAAAATCAAGAGCGTAGTGTTGTAGAAAGAGGGTTGTAAGCGATGCCTCGTGTTAAGTCGTCAGTTGTCAAGAGAAAGCGGCACAAGAAAGTCCTAAAGCTGGCAAAAGGGTATTACGGCAAACGTTCCAAGTCGTTCAGGGTTGCCAACGAAGCCGTAATGAAAGCCTTAAATTACGCCTATATCCACAGGCGCCAGAAAAAACGGGAATTCAGGAGATTGTGGATAGCGCGGATTAACGCGGCTGCCCGCCAGAACGGCATGACGTACAACAGGTTCATCAACGGGCTTAAGAAAGCCGGAGTTGAAATTAACCGCAAAATGCTTGCCGAGCTGGCAGTATCAGATGCAAAAGCTTTTTCACAGCTTGTAGATCTTGCCCGGAGCCAGGTGGAAGCAGCAGGTTCCGCCCAATAGGCCAACCGGGCTGAAAGAGGATTAAGGTGTACTCTGATGTTCCGTGGCGCCTAATACGGAGCCTTTCACGCAAGAAACACAGGGACAAAACCGGCCTTACCGTGGCCGAAGGCCCGTCGGTCGTGCTCGCTGCCTTAGAAGCAGGGGTCGAACTTCGGGCCGTAGTCTTTACTGAAGAGTTTGCCGGTTCCGAAAAAGCCGGTGTCCTCCGGCAGGCTATGGAAGACCACGGCCGCTTTGGCCGGCTCTTTGTAGTGCCCAAAGAGCTTTATAGCAAGATGTCCGATACCAAGACTCCCCAAGGAGTCCTGGCTTTGTTGAGGTTTCCTTTCCGTTTCACCAGAGGGGAACCCAAGCCCACCTGGGCACAAGACTTGGACATTGTGGCCGTGGATATCCAGGATCCTGGCAATGTGGGCACGCTGATAAGAACCGGCGGGTTCGCAGGGGCAACCAGGGTGATATTGTGCGGCCAAAGCGCCGATCCCTTTTCGCCAAAAGCTATAAGGGCGTCAGCCGGTGCAATTTTCAGCATCCCCGTGACCTACCAGGAGGACTGCACCGGCTTGCTCAGCCAAATGCACGCCTCCGGGCAACGCATATACAAGGCAACCCCCAGGGATGGCATAATGCCCTGGGAAGCGGATTTGGGCGCCCCTTGTGCCCTGGTGCTAGGCAATGAAGCCCGGGGGTTGAAAGAAGAAATCCTCCAAGGGCCCGGAGATTGCGTGAGTATCCCCATGCCTGGCGGGATCGAGTCTCTAAATGTTGCCATGGCTTGCACCGCCCTGCTGTACGAGGCTGTGCGCCAGAGGATGAAGTGCGGTGTTTGAGCTCCCCTGCACTCGTGGTATAATACACGAAAGTGTCGAGGAAGCGGGGGATGGGCCACGGATATCGCACAAATGTATTGGTCAGTATTTGAAATGACCGGTTCAGTGTTGGCTTACCTGCTTTACCGGCATTACACCAACCTCAGCAACACAAGTAAACGGCCACCCGAACAGTTGAATACCAACACTGGGCAATGAAGGAGAACGTGGATCAGCGGTGGTGTATACAGAGAAGGAAAGCCGTGGCTGAGAGCTTTCCCATACACAATAGCTGGTCGAATTCGCTCTGGAGCCTCTGGGCTGAACAAACGGAGTAGGCCCGGCGTGCCTTCGCGTTACGAAGGACAAGAGTGGGTCCGGAAACGGGCCAACCCCGGTGGTACCGCGGAAGCATAAGCTTTCGTCCGAGAGGATGAAGGCTTTTTTATTTAGATGCGAAAGGAGGAAACACACCCGGTGAACCATAATTTGGCTGAGATGGAAGCACAGGTGCTTAGAGAGATCAATGAAGCTTCCACTGACGACGAGCTCCAGCGTGTCCGGATCAAGTACCTGGGCAGGAAGGGAGAAATCTCCGCGCTGCTCAAACAGATTGGCAACCTGCCCCCTGAGGAACGGCCCGAATTTGGTGCGGCCGTAAATGCATTACGGGCCAAGGTCACACAAAGAATTGCCGAAAGAAAAGCCGAACTTGAAACACAAGCCCTGGAGGAGAGCCTCCGCCGGGATACCATAGATGTAAGCTTGCCAGGGGAACTCTTCGAAATAGGCGGGCTTCATCCCCTCACAAAATCCCTGAGGGAAATCACATCGATACTTTCAAGCATGGGCTTTACAGTCTACGAAAGCCGCGAAGCTGAAACTGACGAAATGAATTTCGTAAAACTCAATATCCCCCAAGGACACCCTGCAAGGGATATGCAAGAGACCTTTTACCTTAGCGATACCACCCTGCTTAGGACACATACTTCACCCGGCCAGATACGGGGGATGTTGGCTTTGGAGGGCAAGCTGCCCGTGCGGTTTATAGTGCCAGGCAGGGTATACCGGAGGGATCAGACCGATGCATCCCATCATCCTGTATTCTTCCAGGTCGAGGGCTTGGCCATCGACGTAGATATCACTTTCAAACACCTAAGAGGCGTTATTTCAACCCTCATGAGCAGGTTTTTTGGCCAGGACGTGACCGTCCGGCTCAGGCCCAGCTATTTCCCGTTTACCGAACCTTCCTGCGAGGTTGACATATCGTGCGTGTTCTGCAAGGGACAAGGCTGTTCTGTGTGCAGCAACTCAGGCTTTTTGGAAGTAGCAGGCGCAGGCATGGTCCATCCCCAGGTGCTCATAAACGGCGGCTATGATCCTGAACAAGTGAGCGGGTTTGCGTTTGGTTTTGGATTGGATAGGCTGGCCATGCTCAAGTACGGAATTGACGATATACGCCTTCTCTACGGCAACGACAAGAGGTTCTTGTCCCAGTTCCGTGGGCTTTAATCAGATGGATGTCAGGAGGCATGGGTTGAAATGAAAGTACCGTGGAAATGGCTTAACGAATATGTAGACCTGCCGTGGGATCCCCAAGAAACCGCCCACAGGCTTACCATGGCAGGGGTGTGCGTAGAAGAGCTGATTTACGAACAACTCGGGGTTACTTCTGTGGTTTCGGCAAGAATAACTGAGGTTAAGCCCCATCCCACAAGGCCCGGGCAAAAGGTGGGGCTCCTAGATACCGGTAGCAACACGCTCCAGATAGTAAGCGGCGCCCCTGGCTTTGAAGCAGGCAATATTACCCTGGTGGCCACTCCCGGAGCCACTCTTCCCGGAGGGATTAAGATTGACGCCAAAGAGGTGGACGGCGTACTGTCCCAGGGAATGGCGCTTTGCTCCAACGAGTTGCTCACAGGCCAACCACCCAGGCCTTTTGAGGATATTATCCTTTTGCCGGAAGACACACCGCTTGGGGTTCCCGCCGGCGAACTCTTCGAACTGGATGACTGGGTGATGGTGCTTGACCTCACTATCAATTATTCCCACTGCCTTGGCATTCTAGGAGTAGCCATGGAAGCTGCGGCACTGGCGGGCAAGCCTCTTAAACTACCTGAGGTGCTCCACGCGTGGAACTGGGCAGGTGTGCATGGCAGCATGAAACCTAAGTCATGTGAGGAAAGCGCACATGACTTCAGGATCCACCTGCCTCAGCCCGACCTGTGCCCAAGATATGTGGGCAAGCTTGTGGAAGACATAAGGTTTACCTATTCGCCTGTAAATATGGAGAGGCGCCTTATGCTGGCCGGGCAAAGGCCGCTAAACCTGGTGGTGGATGTAACCAACTATGTAATGCTGGAGACAGGGCAGCCGCTCCATGCGTTCGATGCAGACAAAATAGCGGACAACACCATCATCGTAAGAGCTTCTGAACCTGGAGAGACCATCGTTACCCTTGATGAGATTGAGAGGGAAGTACCGGAGAACACCATCCTGATCACTGATCCGTCAGGCCCTATAGGCATTGCAGGGATCATGGGGGGCCGAGACACAGAGGTAACCCAAACCACCAGGCGGGTACTGATTGAATCTGCGTATTTTGATCCCCTTACCATCAGACTCGCATCCCAGAGACTCAGGCTCAGAACAGAAGCTGCCCTAAGGTTTGAAAAAGGCCTTGATCCGACTGCCCAGGCTGCAGTGGCAGAGAGAGCGGCAGCGCTCATAGCATGGCTATCAGGCGCAAGGCCTGTGCCAGGATATGCTGAAACCAATCACCTGAAACACGAACCCAAGCAGATCGTCCTGCGCATGAAGACCCTGGAAAGGCTGCTCGGAACCAGGTTTTCGCCTGAAACATGCCGTGAGATCCTCGAAAAGATAAACTTCCAAGTTGAAGTAAACCATGGCGATGCGGAAGCAGATGCTTCTATCTTAGTAACGATACCTCCTAGGCGCGTGGATATACACGGGGAAGTCGACCTTGTCGAAGAAGTTGCGAGGCATTACGGATATGACGAATTTGGTACGGATGACTTGACCAAGGCTGTCCCCGGAGGCATAACAGAGCCCCACCTGGCTCACGTGGAAAAAATACGGGACCTCCTGGTGGCCCACGGCGGCCTGGAATGCATAACAAACTCCCTTGTAAATCCTGAGGTCTTGGCAGGTCTGGGATGGGATTCTGACGATCCCAGGGGAAACCCGGTACGGCTTAAGCATCCGCTTTCATCTGAAGAATCAGTACTGCGACCCAGCCTGATACCGGGGCTTGTAACTGTTGCTTCGTCAAACATAAGGTCAGGCATACAAGGGCTTTTTGTCTGGGAGATAGGAAGGGTGTTCTTCCCAAGCAAGGATCCGCTGCCTGTGGAGACCAGGCAACTGGCCCTGGTTTCCTACGGACAGCTCAAGCCCAAGACGTGGCTGGGAGAACCCCAACAAGCGAGTTTCTACCACATGAAGGGGGTCATAGACAGCCTGCTGGGATTGCTGGGTATATCTGGCGTGAAATACTTGCCTAAGGCAGGCATGCCGTTCCACCCGGGAAGATCGGCCAGGATCGTAGCCAACATGTCAACCGTTGGCGAGATAGGCGACATGCATCCTAAGTGTCTCAAACAGCTGGACATTCCGGTAGCTGTCACCGCATGCTGGCTGTCCCTTGAAGCCTTGTTGTCTATGGTGAAACCCAAGGAATACGAAACCCTCTCCAAGTTTATGCCCGTGGAAAGGGACTTGGCCGTGATTGTAGCTGAAAATGTCCCGGCTGGTGAGGTAATCGATTCAATCCTCAACACAGGCACGCACCTGGTTTCAGTAACCTTGTTTGACGTGTATCGGAAGCCACCTGTCCCGCCGGGACACAAGAGCCTCGCTTTCAGGCTGGTGTACCAGCCGAAGCACAGGACCTTGACAGAAGCCGAACTGGCAGAGGACAGAGAACGAATTATGGAGCAGTTGAAACAACAGTTCAATGCCGTACTGAGGTCATGATCAGTGGATAAGCCTGAGCTTGCCCATGTGGTTAGGATGAGCTCCGGCCTCTTGGCGCTCAAAGGCTAACCGGTGTTCAGTGTGCGGGCTTATGAAGACGCAGCCCGCACATTAAGCTCAGGTGCCCACAATGTGTGAGAATAAGCTACGTGCCTGGCAAGTTGGGAACTACACAGCTTGTGTTCATAAATTCTTAAGCCTCCTCATACTCTGACTTTAGAATTTATGTGAAGGAGTGTCCCACCTTGCCAGGCAAAGCGCAATCAAGGCTGCCCCAGTCTGGCTTCTTGCTTATGATATTGGTGATTGCCCTGGCCGTGGGGCCTACAGTCAAGCACCAGGTCCCGGCTGCACTCAGCGTACACGAAACTGATGAGCCTTTGCTCCCCTCTGATCCGCCTGTCATCCGTCACGATGTATATGACCTCAAGGTACGCCTTACGCAACTGGGGTTTTACTCAGGGCCCCTTGATGAAACCTACGATGTCGAAGCCGTAAAGGCAGTAAGAGCCTTCCAAGAAAGCTACTGGTTGGAACCTAACGGGATAGTTGATCAGACCACATGGAAGGCGCTGGCTGTGGGGGTCTCACGCCCGGCCCACACCTCATCAAAGCCTTTGCCTGAAGAAGGGGAACTCTACCTTGAGGTAGACACAGAATTAGCCGAACTCAGGGTCTGGGTAGGCGATACCTTATGGAAGACCTACCCTGTAGCAGTGGGGAAGTGGTCGACTTTGACCCCGGTTGGGGAGTGGAAAATCGTCGACAAGGGATACGAATCGGGCGGCGCTTTCGGGACCAGGTGGATGGCCTTGGACGTCCCGTGGGGAGGATACGGGATTCACGGAACCAACAGGCCTTGGTCAATCGGCACCTATGCAAGCTTAGGCTGCGTCAGGATGTTCAACGAGGATATCGAGGAACTGTACGAACTTGTGCCCATAGGAACCAGGGTAATAATTACCGGATACCGGCCTCCCCTTGATTTTGGGAAACCTTTTGGCCCGGGCACTATTGGGCCTGAAGTTGTGAGGCTCCAGGAAGCCCTGCGGGAATTCGGGTTTGACGCAGGCCCGGCTGACGGAAGGTACGGCCCCCTCACCGAGCAAGCCGTCCAAGAGGTTAGGGAAGTGTTCGGTTTGGGAAGGGATGGATGGGCCTCCAGGGACCTCTTTGTGTTGTTGCAAGTTGAGGGACAGTAGGGGGAGGAAGCATGAGAAGCGAAGTTGCTGCAGCCATGGTCTTGGTTGTTGCAGTCTTGTTATGCGGGTGCAAAACACAGACTCCCTTGCCATATGAAGTACCGCCAGGTGACATAAAGATAGTTGTATGGGATGCAAAGGAACCGCATCTTCCCGGGGCACCTCCGTACTCAGAACTCGCCACCCTTGTGGCGGAAGACTATGCCAAGACCCTGGGGATCACGGTAGACCTTGAATTTAAACCGAGGCAACAAATCGAAGACCTGCTCTTGGGGGATTATCAAGGGGAGATTCCGTCGGTGGTATTTTCCACAGAATGGCCTTTTGTAGGGATAGGTACCCAAGACCTCACTGAAATGGTGGAGGCCGATGATTACCTGGAAGCCGCCGCAGGTTTCTGGATGTATGACGGCAGACTCATGGGCATCCCGGCGTATGTCCATTGGCTGTGCCTGGCCAAGCGGGCGGACTTAGGTAATTCGTCTCCCAACGCAGGCTATTTCATTTATTCTCCAGGGTTTTTGCACTCGGCATTGGATTACGGAAACCTAGATTGGGTTCCGGAAGACATATGCACTTACGTAGAATGGGTAAAACAAACTTACGGGCTTTGCCAGGAACCTGTGCTTGATCTGTGGGAGCAGGGGCGGATCGGCATGATGTATCCTGTGACCCCCCACCTTTTCAAATGGATAAGGCTGAGTGAAAAGGACCTGGATACTGAGATGCTGCCTATAGACAATCCTGAGGGGACACCCAGGTTTTACTTCTCAGTGCCAGGTTATGTGGTCATGGACGGCAATGAACAAACCATGAAATATGCCGTGGAGCTGGCCAAACTACTGGCCGCCAACAGGGGAAGGTGGGCCGCCAGAGCAATCGGATGTATACCCGCCTATGTATCTGACACCCCTTTATTTGACTTAGAGAGCGGGTTTGACCGGGACGAGCGCCTGAAACTCATGTCGAGTTTCCTACAATCCCAAGCCCGCATAACTGACTGGGTTACATACAGCAGGAAAACCCATGTCAGGCTGGGCGTTAACCGGGCAATTGAGGAATACCTGTCGGGTTCGGTAAGCCGGGAGCAGTTTGAGCAGAGGATTTACGATGCACTCAAGAGCCATACTAATCAATAGATCCCATGACGCAGCACTGGAGGTAGATAAGTTGCCCGATCTTGCCGGCTTGAAGATTGTGATCTTCCGGACCTTGGCTATGTTTTGGATCACCTTGATCGCAGTGCGGACAATGGGCAAGCGTTCCATAGCCCAACTTGCCCCGTTCGATCTGACGGTGATCATCATCATAGGCTCAGCAGCTGCCCTGCCCTTAGAAGACGAGAGCATCAGCCTATGGAACGGGATCGTGCCCATACTCATCCTGTCGTTCCTTCAATATTTGCTGAGCGTCATTAACCTCCACTGGAGGGCCGCTGAAAAGGTGACCCAGGGAACATCAACCCCCTTGGTCGTAAACGGCAAGATACTTCACGACAACCGCAAAATGGAAAGGGTATCTCTGTCAGACCTTCACATAGTGCTCAGACAAAAGGGAGTAGACAGGATAGAAGACGTGGCCTTGGCGGTGCTTGAGCCTACCGGCGAAGTGTCGGTGATACTAAAGGAAGAAACCAGGCCGCTGACTGCTAAAGATATCGATATCTTAAACCTTTCGCGGCTTGACGATATAATGACCCTGTCGTCTCAACGGCTTAGAAAACGGTATAATGAAATCAGCAAACCTCAGAGGAGGAGAAACTTTCCCGGTTGGCCTTAAACCGGCCACAGGGAGCTTGAGGGGAGGGCCCGGAATGTCATTTGACGCGAGTTGGCTGCAAAGAGCCAGCTCCTTTGAAAAGTATCTCGAAAAGGCCGACATGAACGTGCCCACCATGAGACAGAATTTTGCCGAAGTCACAGTAAAAGATGAAGATGACACCTACTTTTCCTGGTTGTGCTCTCAAGTACCACCTGGTTCCATAAAGATCTTGGCTATTTCCGAATCATGGTGCGGCGACTGTGTTGAAAACTTGCCCGTCGTGGCCAAACTGGCTTCCCTTTATCCTTGCTTTCACCTGCTGGTGTTCTCAAGAGACGACAATCTGGATATCATGGACAAGTACATGACTGACGGCAGGCGGACGATTCCGGTGTTTGTGTTGTTCGATGAATCAGGGCAGGAGATCGGGCGTTTCATAGAAAGGCCAAAACCTGCCACAGAATTCCTGGAACAGGAAAGGGCTAAACTCAGCCAGCTGCCTGAGGAAGAAAGGAAGAAGGCATCTTACGGGATCCGCACCAAGCTCCGAAGGCTATACCGGTCAGGATTCAGGGATGAAACAATAAAAGAGATTCGGAGGATTCTGGAAACCAGATATGGACCAAAAGACCCTTGAACTTCTGGAATACGAAAAGATCCAGGAAATGCTTGCTGCCCAGGCTGATACGCCTATGGGGAGGCGTCTAGCCAAAAGGGCATTTCCTGTTGATGTACACACTGCAAGACACCGCCAAAAGGTAGGCCGGGAGATTGCCCAGGCCCTGGGCAAGACATCCCTGCCGGTCATCCCTCAGGTCAGGGATGTTACCAATCTAATATCAGGGGCCATGCAAGGAGCTCAGCTTGCGCCCCACGACTTGAGGGATGTGCTCAATCTCCTGGTAGCATGCGATACGGTCTCATCATGGATCGGGCGGCTTAATGAGGATTTCCGGCAACTTCACGCCTTAAGGCGCAAGCTGCCCCAGCAACCGCTGCTTAGGGACAAGCTGGCCGGTACAGTTGATGAGCAAGGAGAGATCAAAGATACCGCCAGCCCCAAACTTCAGTCTATCAGGAAATCATACAGGGATGCCCAAGAAAGGCTGAGAAAACGGGCTGAAGCCATGACACGCCAACCCGGCATTGCCCAGTACCTTCAGGAACCGATAGTCACTTTCCGCAACGGGCGATACGTGCTTCCGGTAAAACAGGAATACGCGTCTAAGATCCAAGGAATCGTACACGACCATTCTGCATCAGGGCAGACCGTGTTTCTCGAGCCTTCTGAGCTGCTCGAAATGGCAAACCAAGTAAGACGGCTGGAACTCTTGGAACGGGACGAAATTGAAAGGATCCTTTCCGAAGTATCAGCGTGGATCGGCCAAGTCGGGCCAGAACTCATTGCCGGCATTGAAGCTTTGGGAGAGTTTGACCTAGGCGTCGCCAAGGCCAGGCTCGCCTCCAAGTGGAACGGATGTTTTCCCACATTGACCGATGATTTTGCCGTCTCCCTGGTGAGAGCGTGGCATCCCCTTCTGAAAGGAGATCCTGTACCCCTTGACATCCATCTGGACGAAACAGGGGTAAGAACCGTTGTTGTGACCGGGCCAAACATGGGCGGGAAGACGGTGTCCCTTAAGACCTGCGGGCTGCTTGTGGCAATGGCCCTGGCAGGGATGCCGTGCCCTTGCGATCCAAAGACTCAAATAGGCGACATCAAAGCGATCTTGTGCGACATAGGTGACGAGCAATCCATCGAAGCCAACTTGAGCACCTTTTCGGCACACATCACCAACATAAAACACATCCTAGCCGAATCTGGCAGGGGTAAGCTGGTGCTTATTGATGAGCTGGGCGCGGGTACGGACCCAAAAGAAGGAGCTGCCTTGGCCCAGGCTATCCTAGAGAAAATCCACAATTCAGGGGCGCTATGCGTTGTCACCAGCCACTATGGTGAGCTCAAAATCCTGGCCGAAAAAACCCAGGGGATGGCCAATGCTAGCATGGAATGGGACAGCCTCAACATGGTGCCCACTTTCAGGCTGGTAGTGGGTAGGCCGGGCAGATCCCATGCGTTCTTGGTGGCAAAGAGGCTAGGTCTGGACGAGGACGTGTTAGACCGCGCCAAGGAGCTAATCCCTGAAGACGTAATCAGACTGGAAGATATTATCGCCGACATGGAGGCCCAATCCCAGAGGGCTAGGGAAGAAGCTGAAAGGGCTGCAGCTGAGAGGGCTGTTTATCAAGAGCTGCGAAGCGAATATGAGCACAAGCTAAGCTCCTTGGAAGCCCAGCGGAAAAAGGTATTGAGAGATGCCAGGCGAGAGGCACAATCCATCATCGCCAGGGCAAAGGTTGAATTCGAAAAAGCGCTGCAGGAGATCAAAGACAGCCGGCGTCAGACTTCCGGGGATTTCCACGACACTGCATCCAAAATCCGCTCAAGGCTCGCCCGAATCCAGGCAGACCTGACAGATCCAGAGGACGAATTGCCCGCAGGCGAACCTCTGTCCATCGAGAGCCTGGAAGCAGGCATGCAGGTAATGGTGTCCGGGTTTTCTGAACCTGGGACTGTATTGGAAGTATCCGGCTCAGATGATGTGGTGGTACAAATCGGAAACTTCAAGCTTAGGACGGAGATCAGCCGTCTAACCGGAGCACCACAAAAGACCGGCAGGCGGGAGCCGCTTTCAGGGGTTTTGAGCGCAGCTCAAGACAAGGCCCTGAACGTTTCCCCCCGGGTGGACCTGCGCGGGATGACCAAGGAAGAGGCGCTCATGACCTTGGACAAATATATCGACGACGCTCTCCTGGCTGCTATACCCGAAATCACCATTATCCACGGAAAGGGCACGGGCACCTTGCGCCAAGCCGTAGAAGAGTATCTCAAGTCAAACCAGAAATATATCGCCGGCTACCGCCTCGGCGAGCCATCGGAAGGCGGTACCGGCGTGACGATTGCAAGACTTAAGACTTAACTTCTAAGCTCCTGAGCCTGGGTGGGTTGCCCCAGGGTCAACTACAGGCCCCTCTTGGGAGCTGTCATCAGGCTGAGGTGAATCAGGCCTGGATGCCTGGCCCGGTTCGGGAGCGTGTTCATTACCATGCCCGTCTCCAGGTGCCCCGGGTGCATCATCTTCCGGGAAGGGCCAACCAGGTGCCCCATGTGAATGATAATCGCAGACGGAAGTAGGCGTTTTGCCCCTGACTCCCAGTTCGGTTATTATGTCCTCTGCAGGGCAGTATGGGCTCGGCAAGAGCCCTGACTTCTGGCACACTTGGATTTCTACTATAGTATCTGGGCGGGTGAAGTCTTCAACGGGCATCTCAGCGGTGATCGCACTCATCATCTTGTTCCAGATCCTGGCCGGATAGCTCCCACCGGTGATCTTCCACTGGGACATGGTCTTTTCTTGGTCATAGCCCATCCATACCACACCCACGGTGCTGGGAGTGTAGCCCACAAACCAGGCGTCCTTCCAGTCGCTTGTGGTACCCGTCTTGCCTGCCGCAGGCCTGCCGAAATAGGCTGCTTGCCCTGTGCCTCCTGGCTTTGTGAGTACATCCTGCAGCATGCTTGTCATAAGGTACGCCGATTCTTCAGAAATCACGATCTGCCTGTTTATGCTGTGTTCCTCAAGCACGTTGCCGTTCTTGTCTTCCACTCTGAGGATGGATAGGGGTTCAACCTGGATCCCCCGGTTGGCTATTGTGCCAAAAGCCACGGCCATGTCCAGAGGCTTCACCCCGTAGGTAAGCCCGCCAAGGGCCAGGGAGCGGGTGAGGTCGGAAACGCCGCCTGACTTGACAAGGGTGGTTATCCCGAGTTTCTCAGACCACTCGAGGCTGGTCCTAAGGCCTATCATGTCCTGGACCCTGCACGCCACCACGTTCAAAGACTCTCTTACGGCGGTCCTCATTGTGACCAAACCTTTAAAGGTACCGCTGTAGTTTCTGGGCGAGAACTGTTCGCCTGTGGTGGGATCTACCCAGGTCACCGGGGAATCGTCTATTACCGTATAAGGTCCCAGCCCTTGTTCTAATGCCGGTATATAAACTGAGATAGGTTTAAAGGCAGAACCAGGCTGGCGCTGGGCATCGATGGCACGGTTCCACCCCAGCATACTTTCGTGCCGACGGCCTCCCACAATGGCGAGAAGATGTCCAGTCTTCACATCCATGACTACTACGGCAGCTTCTACGTTGTCTTCACCGGACTTATACGGGAACACCGGATCCAGCACTTCTTTCACTGCGGCCTCTGCTGCCCTTTGGGCGGCTGGGCTATAGGTGGTATACACCCGCAAGCCTCCGCCGTACACCAAGTCTGCAGGATAACGGGAAAGGAGCTGCTGTAGCACGTAATCCAGGAAGTATCCGCCTTCTGTCACCATCTTAGGCTCGTAGTCTATGATGTTGAGGGGTTTGCTCTTGTAAAACTCTGCCTCGTCCCGGGTAATAAACCCATATTCCGCCATTTGATTCAACACTGTATTGCGCCTGTTTACCGATTGCTCAATATTATCCTTGTTGCCGTAATAAGACGGAGCCCGTATCGCCCCTGCCAGAAACGCAGCCTCGTCCACAGTGATTTCAGATACAGGCTTGCCGAAGTAAGCCCTCGCGGCAGCTTCAACCCCATGGGCCCCGCGGCCGAAGTGAATCTGGTTGAGGTACATCTCCAGGATTTCCTTCTTGGTGTACTTGCGCTCCATAAGTACCGCAACTATTACGTCTTGGACTTTCCGCTTAAGCGTCCTGTCCTGCTCCAGAAAAGCGATCTTGGCAAGCTGCTGGGTGATGGTGCTGCCGCCCTGCAGGGTCTCGTCATCTCTTATGTTTTGATATAAAGCCCTTAGGATTGCCCTGATATCGAACCCCGGATGGCTGTAAAACCTATGGTCCTCGGCTGCCAAAACAGCATCTATCAGGTGTTGAGGTATCTCGTTTATGGAAACGGGGATCCGGTATTCACTTGACCTCAGCTCGGTCCATACGTCTCCGTTGCGGTCATACACTATTGAAATCTCGTCGGCCTGTGGCTCAAGACCTGCAAGCGCCGGTAGGTCCTGTATTGCCGATATTACCACCGCCGCTGCAAAACCTAATCCAACAAGCACCAGTCCCAGAAAGACGTATATTGCTATATCCAGAGCCCGGATGCCCTTCCTGACCCGTCGTCTCCTCTTAGCCATAAATTACTACCTCCAGCGGTTGTCTATGTTGAGTTGCTCCGTTGTCATCGCCGCAAGTATTTTATTTTATTCGTTCAGCTACTTTCCTCCCTGATATCAGACGAAGGAAGCAGTAATAAGGTGTCACCATTATACCATTTTCGCTGAACGGCTTCTTGAGGCCTGTCAGGAATGGTATAATCAAACGAAAAACCCAAGGAGGGTCAGTGCGTTGGGAAAATTGGAAGCTGAAGTTAACCATCAGGTGGAATTACTCAGCCAACGGGCGGCAATGCTGGTAACCGAGGAAGAACTTAGGGCCAAGATAAGGCGTTCTTTGGAAAAGCAACAGCCGCTCAAAGTAAAATTGGGGGTAGATCCCAGTGCCCCTGACATACACCTTGGCCACATAGTGGTCATGCGGAAACTCAGGGAATTTCAGGAACTGGGTCATGAGATATACTTCGTAATCGGTGACTTCACCGGGATGATCGGAGACCCCAGCGGCAGGTCAAAGACCAGGCGTCAGCTGTCAAGGGAAGAAGTTGAAGCCAACGCCCGTACATATCATGAACAGGCAACCCTTATCCTGGATCCCGATAAGACACATGTGGTGTTCAATTCATCCTGGCTGTCACCCCTGACCTTTGCGGATCTTGTCACTCTGGCTTCCAAGTTTACCGTTGCCCGGATGCTCGAGAGGGACGATTTCCACAAACGCTATACAGCCGGCCAGGCCATCGGCATTCATGAATTCTTATACCCCCTGGCCCAAGCGTACGATTCAATCGCCATAGGCGCTGACGTGGAGCTTGGAGGCACCGACCAAACTTTCAACCTTTTGGTAGGCAGGGACCTGCAGCCCCATTACGGGCAAGAGCCGCAGATTGCGCTGACCATGCCGCTTCTTGTAGGCACCGACGGAAAAGAGAAGATGTCCAAGAGCTTGGGCAACTACATCGGTGTCACAGACAACCCCAATGACATGTATGGAAAAGTGATGTCCATCCCCGATGAGGTAATGGGCGACTACTTCGAACTCATCTTGGCAGAGCCTAAACAATCCGTCAAAACCATGATGCGGGACATAGAGACGGGTAAACGCCATCCCATGGATGTAAAGATGGAATTGGCCAGAAGAATCGTGGCGGAATTCCACGGCCTGAGCGCGGCAAACACCGCCCAAGACAATTTCTTGCGGGTATTTCGGGAAGATGCCTTGCCCGATGACATTGAGACGGTAGAGCTGGAAAATGTAAGAGCAGGGGAAGAAGTCGGCCTCGCACGGCTTATTGCAACCTGCGGGCTGGCGCCGTCTTCGTCTGAAGCCAGGCGGCTCATCCAGAGCGGCGCAGTGAGGGTCAACCGCGAACGGCTCACTGATCCCTTTGGTTCAGTGAGAGTTACAGACGGGATGCTGATTCAAGTAGGCAAACGCCGGATCTGCAGGGTCAGTGTGAAATAGCTCGTTTTTTGGCCTGTTGCGAACTTTATGGCGAATATTTGCATAACAATGAGAGGCTACTTTTTGAGAAAGGAGCTTCTCATTATTTTCGGCAGAAGGTTCTTAGGGAAAAAGAGGCGCTTGCATGCGCCCTCTCTGGCCTTAATAGGGGTTTGCGTGGCGCTTGTTTGTTTGTTTATTGCAGTCGAAAGAGGCATGATCCCCACTTTGATAGCTATCTCAGAGTCAAGGGCAACGGCCATAGCTAACGAAGCTATCCGCCAAGCCATAAGCTTGCACGTAGACTCACTGCTCCAAGACAAGAAGCTCTTGGACTTCCACGCAGGACCCGGAGGAGAGCTTATGTATGTGCAAACCAACACCTCTGACCTCAACCAGATACAGGCAGAAGCACTGGCCATATTGCAAGAAACCATAAAGCACCTGGAAGGATTTGAAGTCCGGATCCCCCTTGGGCAGGCTCTAGGCTCAAAAATCCTTGCGTCAAAGGGTCCCCGCATTAAGGTTACCATGTTTCCCTACGGGTCTGTGAATGTACAGGTCATGGACAGCTTTGAAGTTACAGGCATTAACCAGATAAAATACAGCCTATACCTCAGGGCGATCTACACCTTGCAGGTGGTAATCCCCCTCATCTCTTCCAAGACCCATGTTTCCATGGATGTGCCCCTGGCAACAGTACTCATCCCGGGTAAGGTACCCGACACCTACCTCATGTTTCCATACGAGATACGGTGATTTTGCCGGCGGCCCTTCACAAGCTGAACCATCTGGAGGATAATGTTCTTAAAGCACTGCTCCGAGGTGATTGTGTTGCAAGATGTCCGCCAGCTTGCTGCCTCAATTTCAGGCTGGATGCGGAAACTAAGTGATTCGGCGGGTGCAGCCGGGGGAATTTTCGGGGTTTCAGGCGGGCTGGATTCAGCGCTCCTGGTCGCCCTGGCCAAACAGGCATGGCAGCAAAACTGCATGGGCCTTGTGCTCCCGTGCCATTCGGCAAAGCAGGATGTAGATGACGCCATTTACGTGCTGAGGCACTTTGACTGCAGATACAAGCTGCTGGATCTGACCCCGGTATTTGACGCGTTCATTTCAATTCTGGGGCAAGCAGACGGGCAAGCGGGGTTCATGGCCCGGGCCAACCTAAAGCCACGCCTCAGGATGGCCGCGCTTTATTATTACGCAAATATGATGAACTACATGGTAGTGGGCACGACCAACAGGAGCGAGTATTTTGTAGGCTATTTCACCAAGTATGGTGACGGGGGAGTAGACATGCTGCCCCTGGCAAACCTCACCAAGAGTGAAGTGAGGCAGCTGTCCAAGGCACTCGGAGTCCCTGACAGGATCCTGGCGAAGACACCTTCAGGGGGGCTTTGGGAAGGACAGACTGATGAGGCGGAAATGGGGTTCTCATACACACTGTTGGATGCATACCTGAGAGGTGAACCCATCCCCCAAGACGTCCAAGCAAGGATTATGGAAATGCATAGGAAAAGCGATCATAAGCGAAACCTTCCGCCGATTCCTGCTCCCGGCATTGATTTTCTCAAGGAGGAATGAGTTTTGGCAGGACACTCAAAATGGTCCAACATCAAACGTAAGAAGGCCAGAATGGACGCTCAGCGTGCGAACATGATTTCCAAAGCGGTAAGAGAGGTGATGCTTGCCGCCAAAGCAGGGGGAGGTAATCCCGACACCAACGTCAGGTTGCGGATGGCCATAGAAAAGGCTAAATCGTATAACGTAAGTGCCGACAACATTGAGCGGGCCATCAAACGTGGCACCGGCGAACTTGACAGCGGCCACGTGGAGGAGATCACCTATGAAGGGTACGGTCCGGGAGGGACCGCAGTGCTCGTAGAGGTTGCCACCGACAACCGGAATCGAACTGCATCCGAAATCAGGCACTTGTTTTCAAAACACGGGGGCAAACTGGCTGAATTGGGGTCCGTCGCATGGATGTTCGACCCGCGGGGCTTCATCGCCCTGGACAAAGAGGGGCTTACTGAAGAAGAAGCTCTGGAGATGTGCATTGAAGCCGGAGCCCTTGATATGCAGGTTGAAGATGACTGCTATGAAGTCTACACCGAGGTAGCCGACCTTGAACAAGTAAGGGCCAAGCTGGAAAGCGCCGGTGCGCGGATCCAAACTGCCGAATTGACCAAGGTACCTAAGACATACGTCAACCTCGGCAGGGATGACGCCGAAAAGCTTCTGGCTCTCTTGGACGTATTGGAATCCCACGACGACGTCTCCAAAGTGTATGCCAACTTCGACGTGCCTGACGAGCTCCTCAGCGCCGAAACCTAGGTTCTAGACTTGTGCCAACTGCCAATGTATACTACCTTCCTTCCTGGGAAACCTAAGTTTGCCTGGAGGGAGGGAATATGGAATCTAAGCGCTTAGGCGTAAAGCATTGGTTGTTTTTACTGGTACTGGGCAGCGGACTGCTCTTAGCCGGGTATTGGTTTTCAGCCCGCAGAGTGCCAGACCCTGACTTTGGTAGCCAAGCTTCTGTGGTACAGCTCATATACATCACCAAGTACAGCAAGTGTGGCGACACTGCTACTGTAACTACCGACATAAGCCGGGACGGCCTCGAGGGGTTGTTTGCGTCCTTGTCTGAAGACTGGAGCACCATGGAAGAGCGGGACGGGAAAATAGAATTGACGAAGACCGTGGACGATTGGTGCCCCAATCACAACTATTACCGGCTGATCAAACTTTACCGGGGACATGTGGTTGTGTTCCGTGGCCAAGACCCCGACGAGAAGTTCATTATCCGGGGCTACAAAAACCTAGAAGAATCCGCCATCATACACCCGCAGACCCTTGACCAGCTAAGGCGGGGCATACTCCTGTACGATGAGGACCCCGGCCAGCTTGACATACTTGTACGGTCATACCTGGAAGGAATCACTGACTAGCTTGTCGAACCCCCTAACCTGGGGGTATTAACATGCGGATCTTAGGGATCGACCCTGGCATTGCGCGGGTGGGCTGGGGCATAGTTGACGCCAGGAAACAAGACTTTGCTGCAATAGACTACGGGTGCATCACCACTCCTAAGGACCAAGGCCTCCCTGAGAGGCTGCTCTTCATTTTTGACACCTTGAACGCCCTGGTGGAAAAGTACTCCCCGGACCTTATGGCCGTTGAGGAGTTGTTCTTTGCGAAGAACGCCAAGACAGCCATTACCGTAGGCCATGGCCGCGGGGTATGCCTGTTAGTGGCAGGGAAGTGCGGCCTACCACTGGAAGAAGTGACTCCGTTGCAGGTAAAATCATCTATAGTAGGGTATGGAAATGCAACCAAAGAACAAGTAGGGGCAATGATAAAAAGCATTCTGGGCTTGTCAAGGATGCCCAGGCCCGATGACGTATGCGATGCCCTGGCAGTTGCAGTAGCTGCAGGCATCAAAAGGTCTTTCCGCGCCAGGGTTGTGCGTAGCCAGAAGACTGAGATGGGGTAAACCGTAAATGATATCGCTGCTAAACGGGAAGTTGGTTTCAAAAGGCAAAGACTCCATCACCGTCCTGGTGGGCGGTGTGGGGCTTGAGGTAACTGTACCATCAGGTGTGCTGACCGCTTTTGAGACAGGCCAGGAGATCCAGCTATATACCAGGCTCATCGTGAGAGACGACAGCCTGCAACTGTACGGATTCAAGAACCTTGAGGAACGGGCGCTGTTTGATATGCTCATGACAGTACAAGGCATAGGGCCCAGGATCGCAGTTGGCATATTATCGTCCCTGCCCGTCATGGAGTTTTACAAGGCGGTGCTTTCTCAGGACGAAAAAACCTTGACCAAGCTGCCTGGAATAGGGAAGAAAACCGCAGGCCGGATAATCGTTGAACTAAGAGACAAGATTGGGCTTCCAAAACACAGGCACACCACCGACACACGAGCGGATATGATGAGTGAAGCAACTGAAGCACTCATGGCCTTGGGGTATTCAAGGCAAGAAGCGCACGATGCCTTATCCCGCGCGATCAGGAGTTTTGACGGGTCGGATTTGGAAGCACTACTTCGGGAGGCTTTGAAATATCTTGCCAGATTCTGATTCCAGAGCACTGATTTCCAATAAAGCATTACCGGAAGACGAACTCACCGAGGTTTCGCTAAGGCCCCTTACCCTGGACGACTATATCGGGCAGGAAAGGGTAAAGCGTAACCTGAAAGTGTATATTGAAGCCGCGAAACAGCGGCAGGAAGCCATAGACCACATTTTGCTTTCGGGGCCCCCGGGGCTGGGCAAAACCACTTTGGCCCACGTGATTGCCAACGAGTTAAGCGTGGGCATCCGGATTACATCAGGCCCTGCCATCGAACGTTCAGGGGACCTGGTAGCCATCCTCACCAACCTTGAAGATCGGGACGTGCTGTTCATCGACGAAATCCACAGGCTTAACCATCAGGCTGAGGAAGCCTTGTATCCTGCCATGGAGGATTTCACCTTCGACTGGATTGCAGGAAAGGGGCCTGCCGCAAGGACCTACCGGCTTAAGCTGCCCCGGTTCACCTTGGTAGCGGCTACCACCAGGAGCGGGCTGCTCACTTCGCCCCTGCGTGACCGGTTCGGCATCTCGTTCCGTTTGGACTATTACACAGTGGACGAGCTGTTTCTGGTGGTGAAGCGGTCTGCCAAGATCTTGGGGATAGAAATCGCCGATGAGGGAGCCATGGAGATTGCCAGGCGGGCCCGGGGTACGCCGAGGATAGCCAACCGGTTGCTACGGAGAGTAAGGGACTACGCGCAAGTAAAAGGGGACGGTATCATTACCCGGGAAATAGCTTATGAATCCCTGGCAGCCATGGGTATAGACCCCCAGGGTTTGGATGCCCTGGATAGAATGATTCTTTCAGCTATAATAAATAACTATGACGGAGGTCCTGTAGGGTTATCCACCTTGGCTGCGAGCATTAGTGAAGACCCTGGGACTATCGAAGACGTTTATGAACCGTACCTTATGCAAATGGGGTTCTTGGAGCGGACACCCAGAGGGCGTGTGGCGACACAAAAAGCCTTTGAATACATCCTGGGCAGCGCTTACAGAAGAAAGGGGCTTTTTGATAATCCTTGAGACTGCTTCTCCATTCTTGTTGCGGGCCGTGTACCACTTTCCCTCTTCACTTTTTCAGGGCGCAAGGGTTCTTGGTAGACGGGTTGTTCTTTAACCCCAATATCTACCCTGATGAAGAAGGGGAGAAGCGGTGGCTGACATATCAGCAGTGGGCAAATCAGGCCGGCCTTCGCACGCGGCGCATAGAAATGCCCTATGAGCAGTGGGTTAAGGCCGTCTCGAAACCAGGGCAATGCAGGCAGTGTTATTACGTGAGACTTGAGCGTACTGCCCAAATTGCCAAAGCAGAAGGGTATGACGGTTTCTCAACCACCTTGCTGGTAAGCCCCTACCAGGATCACCAGGGAATCCTGATTGCCATGGAAAGAGCTTCCCGGGAACACAATATACCTTACGTATACCGGGATCTCAGGCCCGGATACCGGCGTTCCAGGCAGATGGCAAGGGGAAACCACATGTACATGCAGAAATACTGTGGCTGTGAATTTAGTATGGGAGGTGAATGAGAAGGTGCCAGGCTCGTTCGATTTTGGCCGCATGCTGATAATAATAGGTGCAGTGCTGGTGGTGCTCGGAGTGCTGTTTTCCTTTGGTGGGAGATTTCTGGGCCTTGGGCGCTTACCAGGTGACATTATTATCAGGCGCGGAAATTTCACATTTTACTTTCCTTTGATGACATCAATCCTATTGAGCTTGGGCCTTACCATATTGCTATGGCTTTTGCGAAGACGTTAAGACAAGTGACGGTCATTTTGCTTGCAGCCGGCCTTGCACTATCAATGGGTTCCGGGGGCTTGTTGTCTACAGCCGCTGCAGGATCCAGAGACAATGAGCCCCATGTGCTGGTTGGACTGGCCAAGACCAAGTCTGTGAGTTTGGGATTTTCCCAAGACTACCGGCTGGCCGCAGGCCAAACCACTCATCAGATTCCGCCACAATCCAGCGTGAGATTGGAAAGCCGGCGGGGAAAGATCAGCGTAACCGTGTCGTCAGCTGCCTCGGTCACTTTTGAGGCCCAATTGGACTCACCGGTACTTATCTCACCTTCCTATGAATCATCCACTGCTTATTTCACAATCCGGGACCAGGGTAACACCAGCACAGGGTTTCCTGGGCAGGAGTTTAGGGGCAGCGCCGTCATCTTTGAAGACCAAGGTACCCTGACTGTTGCCAACCTGGTGGGCTTAGAGGAGTACCTATGGTCGGTGGTGTCCAGCGAGATGCCGTGCAGCTGGCCAAAACAAGCGCTTAAAGCCCAAGCCGTGGTCTCCCGTACTTATGCAGTCTACACTGGGGCCATAACCGACACAGCCGACGCAACCAACATCGATGCCATAAGGATCTGGGCCAACGAGTCACACCAGGTGTACCGGGGAAAAACCAACGAAGATCCCCGGGCAGTAGAAGCATGCATGGAAACCAAAGGCCAGATCCTCACGTACCAGGGCATGCCTGTGGCAGCGTATTTCCACGCAGACTCTGCAGGTATGACCGAAAGCGTCCGGTTTGTATGGGGAGGAGACATCCCGTACCTTGCCGCCGTAGAAGAAATACCCCATGAATCCCACCACAGCCAATGGGAAGTTGCGTTTGACCTTGAAATCTTAAATCAGAAGCTCAGCGGAGTATTGCCCGGCTCCCGTATTGACATGATCAGCGGTTGCCAGCCGGGGGATTCAGGCAGGTGGTTTTGTGTAGACATAAAGGCAGGCAATAGAACCGCCAATGTCAGGGCAACCCAGTTCCGGTACCTCCTTGAACTCAAAAGTACCTGGTTTTCCATATTCAGAAAGGGTGGCGGCCGGGACACGATAGGGCAGCTTAATCCCGGGCATGAGATATATGTGGATAACGGCACAAGTGTGCAGCCTGTACCGCTCAAACAGTGTATAATGTTGAACTCAGGAGGTAAACGGAATACCCTAGGAGGAGCTTGGGTAATCGCCCCCGGCCAGCCCGGTCCGGCCACATTTGTGTTTCAGGGACGGGGGTATGGACACGGTGTCGGGCTCTCTCAATGGGGAGCCAAAGCAATGGCCGAACGGGGTGACGATTACAAGCAGATCCTTACGCACTACTATCCATTAACACACATTGAAGCATGGTGGTAACATGAAGACAGAAGAATTTGACTATCACCTGCCTGAGGAGCTCATTGCCCAGACTCCTGCAGAACGCAGGGACAGTTCAAGGCTGCTCATACTGGACAGAGCGCACAAGACGATTACCCATGGCCTGTTTTCAGATATCGTAAACTACATCCACCCTGGCGACGCTTTGGTGATCAACAACACCAGGGTGATAAAGGCAAGGCTCTTGGGCCGCCGGCGCACCGGCGGGCGGGTTGAAGTGCTGTTGCTCAACCCAGTGGGACGAGATACCTGGGAATGCCTGGTGCGCCCGGGCAATAAGATGCCCCCCGGGGAGCAAGTGTTTGTAGGCGATATGGTCGGCCGGATAGAAGCCAAGACTTCTTACGGGGGCAGGCTCATCAAGTGGCAATACCAGGGCAGATGGGAAGATGTGTTGGAACGCTACGGAGAAATCCCTTTGCCGCCGTATATAAAGACGCCCCTTAAGGACCCGGAAAGGTATCAGACGGTGTATGCCGAGGTACCAGGATCAGCAGCAGCACCCACTGCAGGCCTCCATTTTACTCCTAGCCTCCTGGAAACCCTCAAATCCAAAGGGGTTGAAATAGTCCCGGTGACCCTCAATGTGGGCCTTGGGACCTTTAGGCCTGTTAAGGCAAAGTACGTTGAGGAACATAAGATGCACAGCGAGCATTACGAAGTAAGCGAAGAGGCAGCGGAAACCATAAATAGGTGCCGGGAATCAGGCCACAGGGTATTTGCAGTGGGGACCACAGTGGTGAGGGTGCTGGAAACAGTTGGCAAGGGCGGCAAAATCGTGGCGGGCAAAGGCAGTACCGACCTGTTCATATACCCAGGCTATCAGTTCAAGGCAGTAGACTGCTTGATAACCAATTTCCACCTGCCAAAATCTACGTTGCTCATGCTGGTATCAGCGTTTGCAGGCAAACAATTTGTGATGGAAGCTTATCAAGAAGCCATCAAGCACCGGTACAGATTCTTTTCTTTCGGTGATGCAATGCTTATCTTGTAGGGCTAGAAAGAGGGTTTAGTGTGTCGCAACTGGAGTTCAGGATACTTCACCGGTCTGGAAACGCAAGGGTTGGCAAGCTTAAGACCGCCCACGGAGAGATAAGCACGCCTGTGTTTATGCCTGTAGGCACCCAGGCAACCGTGAAAGCCCTGTTGCCTGAAGATGTATGGGACACGGGCTCCCAGATCATCTTGTGCAATGCTTACCACCTGTTTCTGAGGCCGGGGCCTGACATAGTAAAAGCAGCCGGCGGGCTTCACCAGTTCATGAACTGGCCTGGAGCGATTTTGACCGACAGCGGGGGTTTCCAAATAATGAGCCTCGCCCACCTGGTATCCATCACAGACCAAGAGGCCGTGTTCAGATCCCACATCGACGGAAGTCTGGTGAGGTTCAGCCCCGAGGACTCTATCCGGGTTCAGGCTGCGCTTGGCGCCGATATAATCATGTGCCTGGACCACCTCACCGGCTGGCCTGTGTCCCGGGGCGACGCCAGGGAAGCCATGGAGAGGACACTCTTGTGGGCCCGCCGGGCTAAGAAGGTTGAAATAGGAACTCACCAGTCCCTGTTCGGGATCGTCCAGGGTTCGGTTTACCCGGAACTCAGGAGACATTGTGCCTTGGAGCTCGGAGCAATGGACTTCCCTGGCTACGCTGTAGGAGGGCTATCGGTAGGCGAGAGCAAGCAGCAATTTTACGATATTCTTCACTATACGTGCGAGTTTCTCCCTGCCTCAAAACCCAGGTATCTCATGGGGGTCGGGCACCCTGTAGACCTGATTGAAGGGGTTATGGCCGGCATCGACATGTTCGACTGCGTGCTGCCTACTCGAAACGCCAGGCACGGTAGGGCGTTTACCTTTGCCGGCCCGCTCAATCTCAAGAATTCCAAATTTGCCACAGATTTTGCCCCCATTGAGGAAGGGTGCGATTGCAGGACATGTAACAGCTTTTCCAGGGCATATGTCAGGCATTTGTTCTCTGCCAAAGAGAGCCTGGCGTGGACCCTAGTATCGATTCACAACATCCGGTTTTTCCATAGGCTGATGGAACGGACAAGGCAAGCCGTAGTCGACGGCTCACTAGCAAACCTGCGGCAGCAAATACAGATGCTGTATCCTATCTGAACCGATAATGGCGGTCAAACAAGGTGTTCCAGGATGTCCGTCGAACAAAGAAGAAAGCCGGTCTCAAACGGTTGGAAAGGAGGGTTTAGACTTGATGTTGGTTTTGGCAGCAGAGGGAGGGGCTAACCCGCTGGTTGGCAACCTCATATGGATAGCTGTGATGTTTGCAATGCTGTACTTCCTGCTGATACGCCCACAACAGAAAGAACAGAGGGAACGGGCTGAAATGATACGCTCCCTCAAACCAGGCGACAAGGTGCTTACCAACGGCGGATTGATAGGCGTCATAACCAAAGTTGATGATCTATCCATCAAGATCAGGGTAGCCGAAAGGGTAGAAGTTGAGGTAATCAAGACCGGAGTGGCAAGAAAGCTCAAAGACTAGGCAGCATGGAGACTCATCCAGCATTGGACTTAAGAGGTGATCCAATCCGGGCCTGCTGGCCCGGATTGCTTTTTTGGCGAGTGTGAAGGATTTCACAGTTGCGTTGGCGAATAGTTGAGTTTGGTATATAATCAAAAAGGAACAAGAAAGAGATCCATTGAGCCGTATTGGCATTACCAAGCCACAACAATGCTGGAGGGGAGACCATGGTTGATATTCCGTTTGAGATCGACCGGACAAGCGGACTCCCCATTTACCTCCAGATAAAGCAAAATATAGCCCACCTTATAGCATGCAACTACTGGAAGCCAGGCCAAAAACTCCCCACCGAAAGGCAAATGGCTGCCAAGCTTGGAGTGAGCCGCAACACTGTAAGCCTCGCTTACCGTCAGCTGGAAAACGAAGGGCTAATCACATCCAGGCAGGGGCGGGGAACTTTTGTTGCAGACACTGCCGGCGCCCTTGGAGGGTCAAGGCGGGAGAGGGCTGAAAAAATCATAGATTCCGCCCTTGACAAGGTGCTATCCTTAGGGCTTAGCCCCGATGACTTTCTTGCACTCACCCAACAGTGCGTTGAGCAAAAGTATCAGGCACTTAGGGAAGTCACCATTGCATTTCTTGAGTGCAACAGGGAACAGCTTGATTACTTTGCCCGGGAGATCGAATTGGGCACGGGAGTGAAGGTAGTACCTGTGCTGCTTGACGATCTCGACAAATATCCGGAAATGTCTTCAGTTGTGGGCAAGGCGGATCTGATAGTCACCACCTTCTTCCACCTGGACGAAGTGTGCAACAAGTTTCCTGACAGGCAAGAGGAGATCCTGGGGATCGCCCTTGACCCGGTTATCGAATCCGTGGTCAAGATAGCCAGATTGCCCCATGGCGCCAAAGTGCTGTTGGTGTGCATCTCTGAAGCTTTTGCAGAGCGGGTGCTCAAATCCATGGACCTTGCCGGGATACGGGAACTCGAGGTGGAGGTGTACACCGGAAGGGACCCACAGCGCCTGAAGGAGCTCCTGGAGGATAAACAAGCCGTGATTGTGTCCCCTGGAAGGCTCAAGGAAGTAACTTCAATGGTAGGTGAAGGCATCCAGCTTATAGAGTTCATCTACAAACCTGACGCAGGTTCCGTTAACTTGCTCAGGTCCTCCGTACTGGAGCACAAAAAAAGCAATTCTAAGCAGGAGGCGATTGACCGTGGCCCAGACGCCGCAATGGGAGATATCGGTTAACTCCAGATGGTGCAAAAGGTGCGGGTTGTGCGTAGAGTTCTGTCCCCGCAACGTATTGGAGATGGACGATACTCCCACCGTAAAAGACGCAGCCCTCTGTATCGGATGTCTACAGTGTGAGATGCACTGCCCCGACTTTGCAATCACCGTGAAAAGGAGGGAGAGCAATGACTAAGAAAGGCCCAAGGCTTCTTCAAGGTAACGAAGCAGTCGTAGAAGGAGCAATTGCAGCAGGGCTCAGGTTTTTCGCAGGCTACCCGATTACCCCCTCTACAGAAATAGCTGAACAGTGCGCAGCCAAGCTCCCTAAAGTAGGCGGCAAATTCATACAGATGGAAGACGAAATTGCCAGCATGGCAGCAATCTGTGGTGCTTCCCTGGCCGGCGTAAAATCCATGACTGCAACCAGCGGCCCAGGGTTCTCCCTTAAACAGGAAAACCTAGGTTTTGCAGTCAAGGGTGAAATCCCCTGCGTGGTGGTGAACGTTCAGAGAGTGGGGCCGTCCACAGGAATGCCCACGTCGCCGGCGCAAGGCGATGTAATGCAAGCCCGTTGGGGAGCCCATGGGGATCACGAAATCGTGGCCTTGTGCCCGTCATCAGTCAAAGAAGCTTTCACTCTCACGGTAGAAGCTTTCAACATCGCCGAAGAATACCGTACACCCGTGATCTTGCTTCTGGACGAAGTTGTAGGCCACTTGAGGGAAAAAGTGGAGTTACCCTCTAAGGAAGAGTTGGTAGTCAAGGATAGGGAAAAGCCCACTCTCCCGCCTGGGGAATATAAGCCATTTGCCATGGACCAGGGCAAGATTCCAGGAGTGCCTCCCCTTGCTGCTTACGGTGAAGGGTACAGGTTCCACGTTACCGGACTTACCCACGGCGAAGACGGTTTCCCCACAAACAATCCGGCCATTGCCGAAAAGCAGCTTAAGAGGCTTAATGAAAAGATAAGTGCCAACAGGGATGATCTGGTCAAGGTAGAGAAACTCCATCTGGACGATGCCGAGGTAGTGGTAGTTGCCTACGGCGCCACTGCACGTTCCGCCAGGAAGGCGGTAAACGATGCACGGGCCCAGGGTATCAAAGCAGGGATGCTTAGGCCGATTACCATCTGGCCCTTTGCCGAAAACGAGATGTTGGAAGTGAAAGCCAAGTCGCCCAAGGCGGTAATTGTGGCCGAGATGAACCTGGGGCAATTGGTGCTGCCCATCAAGAGGGTTATGGGAGACAGTGTCCCTGTAATCCAGGTCAACAAACTAGCAGGACAACTCATTGAACCCGAAGAGATTCTGTCTGCAATTAAGGAGGCGATCTAAGGTGGCACTTCCTGTTGAAAACTACCTCAGGGTGGCCAAAATGCCCCACATTTGGTGTCCGGGATGCGGCCACGGCATTGTGCTCCAAGCTATTGTCAGAGCCATCCACGAACTCGAACTTGACACCGAAAAAACCGTGATTGTGTCCGGGATTGGATGCTCAGCCAGGGCACCCGGTTACCTCCACTTTGACACTTTGCACACTACCCACGGCAGGGCAATAGCGTTTGCCACAGGGATTAAACTTGCCAAGCCGGAACTCAACGTAATCGTGATCACCGGAGACGGCGATGCTGCTGCTATCGGTGGCAACCACCTCATCCATGCAGCCAGAAGGAATCTTGACCTCACGGTAATCTGCTTTAACAACAACATCTACGGCATGACATCGGGGCAGTATTCTCCGCTTACGCCTCAGGGAAGCTATGCTACCACTTCGCCTTACGGTATGCTGGAAAAACCCTTCGACCTGTGTGAACTGGTCATGGGCGCAGGCGGCACTTTCGCAGCACGCAGCACCACATATCACGCACGGCAGCTTACCAACATCATCAAAGAAGCAATTTCACACAAGGGGTTTGCTTTTGTAGATGCACTGTCTCAGTGCCCAACCTACTTTGGCAGACGCAACAAGATGAGAAGCGCTTTAGAAATGATGAATTGGTTCAAAGATCGGGCAGTCCCGGTCAAGACCTGGGAGAAGATGAGTGCCGAAGAGCGGGAAGGTAAGTTCCCCATTGGAGTGCTGACCAAGACTCAGGCTCCTGAACTTACAGAGGTTTACAATCAGCTCATCGAACAGTTACAGCAAAGAGGTGGGGAATAATGCGGTTGGAGCTTCGCCTGGCAGGAGAAGGCGGCCAAGGACTGATTACTGCAGGTATAATCTTGGCCGAAGCTTGTGCCGAATACACTGACCTGAACGTGGTACAAACCCAGTCATACGGTCCCGAGTCCAGAGGTGGCGCGTCCAGGGCCGACGTGATAATTTCATCCGGTGAGATTGACTATCCTCAGGTAAAGAATCCTGATGTGTTAGTGGTATTGGCTCAAGAAGCTTGTGACAAGTATGTTCCTACGGTCAAAGACGGGGGAACGGTGATTGTCGACACAACATATGTAAAATCGGTTCCGGAATCAGAAGCTAAGCGCCTTAGGATCATCGAGTTCCCTATTAGCGAGAAAGCTAGGGAGCTGGGGCGCGAAATCGTCGCCAACATAGTAGCTCTTGGGCTGTTGGTTGAAACCACCGGCATAGTGCCCAAAGATGCAGTGATCGCAGCAATATTGGACAGGGTCCCCAAAGGGACTGAAGAACTCAACAAGAAGGCATTTGCTGCAGGAGTAGAAGCTGCCAAGGCGTTATGAGCCCCGGCGTTTCTCGTCGGAAACAACCAGGTGATAGGGGGGTTTGGGAAGATGATCAAGGAAGCCAGGGAAAAGTGGGAACAGGGTACTCTGGCCAAGACCCTGAATAGGTTCCCTGAAAGACAAGCAGAGTTTACCACCGATTCGGGGATTCCTATAAAGCGGCTTTACACACCCGAGGATCTAGAAGGATGGGACTACCTGAATGAGCTCGGATTTCCCGGTGAGTATCCATACACCCGGGGAGTCCAGCCAACTATGTACCGGGGACGCCTGTGGACCATGCGCCAGTATGCCGGTTTCGGTACCGCCCAAGAGACCAACGAACGGTTCCGGTTCCTGCTGGAACAAGGTCAGACAGGTTTGAGCGTTGCGTTTGACCTGCCCACCCAGATCGGATACGACTCTGACCACCAGTTGGCCGAAGGTGAAGTGGGCCGGGTAGGCGTGGCCATCGACTCGCTTGAAGATATGGAAGTTGTGTTTGACGGCATTCCCCTGGACAAAGTTTCCACGTCCATGACTATTAACGCTCCGGCAGCCATCTTGTTGGCCATGTACCAGGCTGTGGGCGAGAAGCAAGGGGTTGAACCCTCCAAACTCAAGGGTACGGTACAGAACGACATCCTCAAAGAGTACGTGGCCAGAGGCACGTACATATTCCCGCCGGAGCCGTCCATGCGTTTGGTCACAGACATCTTTGAATACTGTTCCAAGACCATTCCGTCGTGGAACACGATTTCCATCAGCGGTTATCACATAAGGGAAGCAGGGAGTACAGCCGTACAGGAAGTGGCGTTCACCTTGGCCAACGGCATTGCCTACGTACAAGCAGCCATTGACAAGGGGCTGGACGTGGATGAGTTTGCAGGTAGGCTGTCGTTCTTCTTCAACAGCCATGTGAACTTCTTTGAAGAAATCGCCAAGTTCAGGGCAGCCAGGAGACTCTGGGCACGGATCATGAAAGAACGTTTCAAGGCCAAGAATCCCAGGTCACACAGGTTGCGGTTCCATACCCAGACTGCCGGCTCCTCCCTTACGGCACAGCAGCCTGATAACAACATAATCCGTACTACCCTGCAAGCACTGGCCGCCGTACTAGGAGGCACCCAGTCCTTGCACACCAACTCCAGGGACGAAGCACTGGCTCTGCCGACCGAGGAATCGGTGAGGATCGCCCTGAGGACACAGCAGATTATCGCTTATGAGTCGGGAGTAGCAGATACCATCGATCCGTTGGCAGGAAGCTACTTCATAGAAAAGCTCACAGATGAGATCGAAGCCAGGGCCATGGAGTACATTGAGAAGATTGACGACATGGGCGGCGCTGTAAAGGCCATTGAAAACGGCTTTATGCAGCGCGAAATCCAGGAGAGCGCTTACCGGTACCAAAAGGCAGTGGAATCCAAGCAGAAGATGGTGGTTGGCGTCAACTGCTTCCAAGTGGAAGAAGAACAGCCCAAGAACCTGCTCCGGGTCAACCCTGCCATCGCAGAAGCTCAGAAGGAACGTCTCCGCAGCTTGAGGGCGCGGCGTGACGAAAGGGCTGTGGCTTCAGCACTCAAGGGTATCGAAGCCGCCGCCAAGGGTGAGGATAACCTGATACCTCCCATACTCGAAGCAGTCAAGGCATACGCCACAATCGGAGAGATTTGCGACGTGCTTAGGGATGTATTCGGCGTGTACCGCCCTGCCCAGGACATATAACTGCTTGGGACACTCCAAGAGGGGGTAGTGTAAATGTATAAGAAGATCCACCATCTGGGGATTGCAGTCAACGACCTGGAAAAAGCAGCAAGTGTACTAAAGGACGCGTTCAACCTCGAAGTCTCAGGGGTTGAAGAGGTTCCTTCTCAGCAAGTTAAGGTGGCATTTGTGCCCATAGGTGAGACCAGGCTGGAACTGCTCGAGCCAACTTCTGAAGACAGTGCGGTAGCTAAGTTCCTGGCCAAGAGGGGAGAAGGGTTCCACCATGTGGCATTTGAAACCGATGCCATCGAAGACGCCCTAAAGCTTGCCGAAAACCAAGGGCTCAGGCTTATCGACAAGGAACCCAGGCCCGGTGCCCACGGCACAAAGGTGGCCTTCATTCACCCTAAGAGCACCTTCGGGGTACTCATAGAGCTAGTGCAGGAAGGAGATAAGACAGAGTAACAAACCCGGCACAATTGCCTTAGCGCAAACCTACTCTGCGAAGTGAGGAGCTTGGCTCAAACCCCAAGCTCCTTCCTATTTGAGGGAAAACACCGATTATACTGCTTCCAAATGGACAAGATACTCACGAAGGTTTTCATTTTGGAACTGAGTTCCGAATATATAAAGGGGATGGCAGCTTGCCATGAAAGGGGTCTGAAGTTTTCTGCCAGGCAGGAGCTTTGCGGCCGGGGAAGAATACACTTCTTAAGAGATCCTCACCGGCTGTGCATAACACCCAAAATAAGGGGGCTTGAAACAGAGTGGAAAGGCCACCCAGGATCGTAGAGTACATCTGTCTCGCTTGTGGGGCCCAGGGACTAGTTGAGATGCGACCTTCCAAACCTGAAACTCAGGACATAAGAAGCGGCCAAATCTTGAGATGTCCGAAATGCCAACAGGATGCATTCATGCTCAAGAGAAAGGCCGCTTCAGATATTTTGGTCCACGCTCACGTGCAAATCACCTAAGCTGATAAGGTTCCATTGAAAAGGTCCGCGCGTTGCCGCCACTTTGTGTGGCGGTCTCTTGTTTAATCCCACCATTTTCAAGAAAGTTTCTCACAAACCTGAAGGAAATTCCGATACATATGGCGAAGAGAGTACTCAAGTGGGGAAAAGTGGGGAGAAGTGGCCCAGAAGTGAGCAGTGCAAATTTTGTGGGAGAATACCTTCATACCCTGGACTCCAAGGGTAGGCTAGCCTTACCTGCCAAGTTTAGGGAAACCCTAGGTCCTAGGTTTATCATCGCCAGGGGCCTGGACAAGTGTCTTTTTGTTTATCCTAATGATGAATGGGACCAAGTAATGGAAAAACTCAAGACTCTCCCGATTAGCAGGAAAGATGCACGCCACTTCACCAGGTACTTTCTTTCAGGGGCCACTGAAGCCGAACCTGACAAGCAAGGACGGGTAGTGATCCCCCAGAATCTCCGCGAATATGCCGGCCTTAACAAAGACGTGTTTATCCTGGGCGTAGGCAGTAGAATTGAGATCTGGGATAAAGACGCGTGGGAACAGACCAAGATAGGGCTTGAGGCTGAATTCTCTGTCTTGGCTGAAAGTGTAGCTGGAATATGATGGACAGACTTGACGAACGCATATACCACAAGCCGGTAATGGTCCGTGAAGTGCTTGAGTTTGTAACTGAATGCACGCGGAGCGTAGTTGTAGACTGCACTTTGGGCGATGGAGGACATTCATACGCGATTCTGGACAACACTCAGGACACTTTCGTTTTGGGTATTGATATCGATGATGAAGCAGTGGCAGTCGCCGGCAAACGTCTTAACCCTGTGTTCGGAGGCAGGTTTCACCCAAGCAAAGGGGATTACAGAGAACTAAACCTGCACCTTGCCAGGGTTGGAATTCCAAGAGTGAGCGGGATACTCATTGACCTGGGAGTCTCGTCGAGACAACTGGACCAGGCACACCGGGGGTTTTCGTATTGGGCAGAAGCTCCCCTGGATATGAGGATGAATCCCCAAAGCACCACGACAGCCAAGGATATTGTAGCTTATTCGTCTGAGGAAGAGCTGGAACGAATCCTCAGGGAGTACGGGGAAGAACGATACTCCAGGCAAATTGCAAAGGCAATTGTGGAGCACAGGGACAAGCACCCAATCGAAACCACCACCGAACTTGTACAGATAATACAGAACGCTATACCTAGCAGGGTAAGGTACAGAAGGCTTCACCCTGCCAGAAAGACGTTCCAGGCTCTGAGAATTGCGGTCAACGATGAACTGTCGCGGTTGGATGCAGCCCTACGCCGGTGTTTCAGCTTGCTGGAAGCCGGGGGTGTGCTCATGGTGATTACATACCATTCATTAGAAGACCGTATTGCCAAGAGAGTGTTTAGAGAGCTGGAAGCCATGGGGCCTGGCTTGGTCAGGACAAAGAAGGTGATACGGCCTAGCGAAGCCGAGGTTGCCGATAACCCGCGTGCTCGCAGTGGGAAACTACGGGTAATACAACGCAGGGATGTTGGGGGAAAGGGAAACCATGATCAAGAACGTGGAGTGGAGCTCTAAAAGAACCTTTTCAATAGAGATACTAGGGCTGATATATTTCCTAACCATAGTCCTCGCCGGAGTAATGCTGGTATACCAGCCTGCAAGGGTAGCTCATCTCAACCAAGAAGTGAGGCATTTGGAAAAACAGCTCCACGATTTGAAACTGCGCAATGAAGATCTCAAAAAGATGGTCGCGTCAATGGAATCGCTTACATACATAGAAGCTCAAGCCCGCACCAAGCTTGGTATGGTTGAACCCGAGCAGGTCAAATCAGTAATCGTAGCAACCGGCCCTCAAGAGCACCAACCTGCCAGGGGAGAAAGTTATGCCGCTGCTGAACCGACCCGAGGCATATTAGCATGGCTTAGCCGCATAGCTGAGTTTATGAAAGACAGCGTGGCTGTTGCCAAAGGCAAGCAATAGCCAACGACAACAAAGGAGAAAGGCTATGGGGGTTCTGGCCCGCAAACGGGTAGGAACGGTATTGGGCCTGGTTGGTGCGTGTTTCCTGCTCTTGATGGCAAGATTGATCTACGTACAATTTGTATGGGCGGAAGAACTTGGGCAACAAGCTCTGGATATGCGGATGCAGGATATCCCAATCCAGCCCAGGCGTGGGGTTATCTATGACCGGAACGGGCACGAGCTTGCCTTTAGTATTGATGTGGAATCATTGTACGCCATCCCCGCCCAGATCAAAGACCCTTCAGAAACCGCCAGGGCTCTGTCGGATATCTTGGGCATGAGTTACGACAGGCTCATGTCGATCCTGACAAGAAACACCGCTTTTGAATGGGTCAAGCGTAAAGTGCCCGACGACATAGCCAGAAAAATCAAGCAGCTTAAACTCCCCGGTATAGGCTTCACCCAAGAAGCGATGCGGGTGTGGCCCAAAGGCAGCATGCTTTCCCAAGTGCTGGGTATTGTGGGGATCGACAACGACGGCCTTGAGGGGCTGGAATATGAGTATGATCAAGTGCTGAAGGGTGTTGAAGGTAAGTTCACCGTAGAAGTAGATGCCATAGGAGAGGAACTGCCCCATTCCCAAAAGGGCTACGTGCCTCCCGTACAGGGTAAGAACCTGGTACTTACAATAGATGAAGTGGTTCAGTTCATTGCAGAACGAGAGCTTGAAGCCAAGATCAAAGAAACCAATGCAGAAGGCGGCCTGATTATCGCCATGAACCCTTCAAACGGCGAAATACTGGCCCTCGCAATACACCCTGGTTATGATCCTAATAAGTACGACGAGTATCCGGCTGAAAACCGGAGGATCAAGGCAATCACCGACTCGTTCCCCCCTGGCTCCACTTTCAAGCCCATCACTGCGGCTGCAGCCCTGGAAAGTGGCGCTGTAAGCCCGTCGGATACTTTCTACTGCGGCGGCTCTATAAAAGTGGGGCCGGATACCCTGTACTGCCACAGAACTGAAGGCCACGGCAGCCAGACATTCTACGAAGTGATTCAAAACTCATGCAACGTAGGGTTTGTGCAAATAGCACAGAGGACCGGAATTGAAGCTTTCTACAAGTATGTAGAACTGTTTGGGCTCACCTCGCCTACAGGAATTGACCTACCAGGGGAATCTAGGGGGATTATAGTCCCTCAAGAAAGCGCCAAACCCATCGACCTGGCGGTAATGTCTTACGGACAGACACTGCAACTTACCCCTATCCAGATCGTTACGTCCCTCGCAGCCATAGCAAACGGGGGTCACATGGTAGTACCCCACTTGGTGAAGGAAGTGACAGACAATAGCGGCAATGTAGTGGAAGTCAAAAACTACCAGCCTGTGAGGCAGGTTATTTCGTCCAGGACCGCGGAAGAATTGAGGAACGCGCTTGAAAAGGTAATCTCAGACGGAACCGGTAAAGCTGCATATGTGCCCGGTTACCGGCTGGCAGGCAAGACCGGAACATCCAACAAAGTGATAGACGGAAAGATCGCTGAGGGCAGATATATCGCATCGTTTGCCGGATTTGCCCCTGCCAACGACCCCAAATTGGTATTGCTTGTAATGATCGATGAACCAAAAGGTGAATACTACGGGGGCGTAGTGGCCGCACCGGTTTTTGCTTCTGTGATGAGGGACGTGTTGCGCTACCTGGAAATCCCGCCTCAGGAGGAGCCGGTGGATGAAACAGAGCAGGAAACGGTAACCGTGCCTGACCTTGTGGGCAAAGACGTGGTGGCAGCCCAAGCCGAGCTCCACGAAATGGGCTTGTCGGGCAAACCTGATGGCACCGGGACTACAGTAGTATCCCAATTCCCGGTTGCCGGAGCCAGGGTATTGAAACACACAAATGTGATATTATACACGGAAGATGAAGCAGAACCGGAAGAGGGGATGGTGAGGGTTCCCACAATCATAGGCCTAGGGTTAACCCAGGCCAGGGACAAACTGGTGGAATCCGGATTATCCCTAAGCGCTCAGGGAAATGGTTTTTGTGTATCCCAGGAACCCCAGGGCGGGAGCTTTGTCCCCAAGGGATCTACCGTGAAGGCTGTGTTTAGGATGGATGTGGGTGAAGATCCCGCAGACAGATGAGCTCCTTTGCCCCTGAGATCAGAGGTGGATGATATGCTGCTGTCAAACTTGCTGGCAGGATTGGAAGGCGCCGAATTGCGGCATGACTGCCGCGTGACAGGGATCGCCTATGATTCGCGCAAGGTTAAAGAAGGCTATATATTTGTGGCTATCAAAGGGTTTAAGTTGGACGGACATGCCTTTGTAGACGACGCTCTTGCCAGGGGCGCAAGCGGCGTTGTAGCACAAGCAGATGTTTCAGTTCCGGCCGGCAAAGGCCTGGCAGTTGTCAAGGATTCCCGGTTTGCCTTGTCTCACCTTGCCTGCAGGTTCTACCGTGACCCCAGCAGCAACCTCTTGGTAGCCGGTATAACCGGAACCAAAGGCAAAACCACCGTGTGCCACATGATAAAACGGATCTTTGAAGCAATGGGGCACAAAACGGGGCTGGTGGGCACCCTGTACAACATTGTAGGTGACGATGTACGGCCGGTAGAACGCACCACTCCCGAAGCTTCAGACCTCCTAGGCCTGCAACGGGAGATGGTGGATAAGGGCTGTACTGCCGTTGCCATGGAAGTATCATCCCACGCTTTGGCCCTTCACCGGGTGGCTCACGTCAAGTTCGACGTAGCCGTGTTTACAAATATTGGCTTGGACCATCTTGATTTCCACAAGACCATGGAAGACTACGTCGAAACCAAGAGCAGGCTGTTTAGGATGTTGTCCCACAGCATCCATCCCAATGGGCCCCTTGCAGTAATCAACAGGGACGACCCTCACGGGCAGCAGTTTAAACCCCATGACAGCGTCAAGATGATAACATACGGTTTGTCACAAGATGCAGATGTAAGGGCACAAAACCTTGAAACAGGCCCCAGGGGTAGCCGCTTCACCTTGTGCTTTAGGGGCCGGCAGCAAGATGTGTACATAAACCTTCCAGGCAGATTCAACATTGAAAACTGCCTCGCAGCCGGCGCAGTGGGGCTGGGCATGGGCATGACCCTGGAATCTGTGGCAGAAGCTTTGTCTAAGATGGAAGTGGTGCGCGGCCGTGCACAACCTGTTCCCGGTGCCCGTGATTATACCGTGTGGGTAGATTACGCCCATACACCTGAAAGCCTTAGAAACATCCTTGCAACTGCAAGGGACGTAGCCAGCAACCGGGTGATCGTGGTGTTCGGATGCGGCGGGGACCGGGATAAACACAAGCGTCCCGTAATGGGGCGCATAGCCGGGGAGATAGCAGATCTAGTTGTAATAACCAACGACAACCCGCGTACTGAGGACCCAGACCATATCCTAGACCAAGTAGAAGCAGGGCTTCTCGAGGCCAAGGCCTGCAAACCCGGCATATCCTATATACGCATAAAAGATCGGGAAGAAGCTATTCACAAGGCCATAGCTCTGGCACAAGCAGGAGACGTGGTGGTGATAGCAGGCAAAGGCCACGAAACTTACCAGGTTTTCGCGGACACAACGGTTCATTTTGATGATTTTGAGGTAGCCGCCCAAGCAATCGCCAAGCGGAACACACCTTTGAAGTGGGGGAGTTGAGCATTGAACTACACCTTGGGTGAAATTGCCCGCATCACGCGCGGACAGCTATTGCAAGGCAATCCCGGCTCCCAGGTTTCGGGGTTTGCAATTGACTCCCGGGAAGAGGTTGCGGGGAAGATGTTTTGCGCCATATCCGGGCAGAAGGCAGATGGCCACGATTTCGTGAGCGATGTAGCCTCAAAGGGCGCCGCAGGTGCGTTAATCCAACGGCGGGTAGAAGTCGATAATCCTGCCTTCGGCCTTGTGTTGGTCGAGTCCACGGTAACAGCCTTAGGCGACATGGCCGAGTTTCACCTTGGCCGCCTTCCTGTCACCGTGATAGGCATCACAGGAAGCGTTGGCAAGACAAGCACCAAGGACCTTGTTGGCGCTGTACTCAATCAGAAATTCAGGACTTACAAGAATCCAGGCAACCTCAATTCCCACATAGGCCTTCCCCTGGCGGTATTGGGGATGGAGCCGGACTATGAGTATGCAGTGCTTGAAATGGCCATGCGGGCCATAGGCGAAATCAAGCAGCTTTGCGACATTGCAAAGCCCAAGATCGGCGTGCTCACAGACATCTCAGCTTCCCATATCGGAGTATTGGGCACCCTGGAGGCAATAGCCCGGGCCAAGGCAGAACTCCTTGAAGCCTTACCCCCTGACGGCCTGGCGGTGTTATGCTGGGATAATGAGAAAATCCGGGAAGTCTCCAGCTTCGCCAGGTGTAAGAAGATAACTTACGGGTTTGCCGGCGATGCAGATGTGCGGGGCTACGATATTAGGCCGTCTGATGAGGGTTATACCGATTTCAAAGTAAGCTACAAACAGAGAGAGTTCAGCTTCAGGTTTAAGCTGCCCGGCACCCACCAGGTCCAAAACGCGCTGGCAGCAATTGCTATAGGTTTTGAACTGGGGCTTTCGTCAGACCAAATTGCCCGGGGCCTCGTGGAGGTCTCCCTCAGCCCAATGAGGCTTGAAGTGATGAGGCAGAATCACATCACGATCATAAACGACGCCTACAACGCCAGCGTCAAGTCTATGGAAGCAGCCCTGGATCTTCTGGCGGCGGTAGCTAAGGGCAGGAAGATAGCCATCCTCGGTGACATGCTGGAGATGGGCGACTATGGTCCCGAAGCCCATATCCAGGTAGGCAGGTACGCCCGGAACAAGGCAGACGTACTTGTGGCAATCGGCCCGCTGAGCACCTACACCAAACAGGGATGGGATGAAGGTGCAACCGGGGAGGATCTTTTGTCGTCATGGTTCCCTGACAAGCAAAGTGCCGGGGATTTCCTAGGACAGTTGATTAGACCCGGAGACACTTGCTTGGTCAAAGCTTCCAGGGGATTTGAATTTGAACGGCTGGTTGACTTGCTTGTCACCTTGGATGCCCATTTGACAGGAGATGACCAACGTTGAACCTAATGCTACCCTTAATATCAGGTTTCGTGCTGTCGGTACTATTGGGATATGTACTCATCCCCAAACTCAGGGAACTCAGGATCGGACAGCACATCAGGGAGGAAGTACAAGCCCACAAGAAAAAGGCGGGAACACCCACAATGGGGGGTATCTTCTTTATCTTGGCTATTATTATTGCCCGCGGCGCAGTCTCGCTCGTTGAAGGAGGCAGGCCGGCCAAAGAGGAGTTTCTCATCCTGGGGCTTACCCTTGCCTATGGATTCATCGGCTTCATAGATGATTTCAGGCAAATCCGCCTGGGCCGGTCCCTAGGCCTGAGGGCCAGGGAGAAGATGGCACTCCAGTTGCTGTTCGCGGCAGTGTTCATGTATTTCTTCGCAGATAGGGGTTCTTATGTGATATTTCCGTTTTCAGGCAGGGCTCTCCACCTGGGCATATTGTATCCTGTTCTGGGTATATTGCTCATTGTAGGCACAGCCAACGGCATGAATTTCACCGACGGGCTGGACGGTTTGGCCGCAGGGGTAGCTACAGCCGGCCTGGGAGCCTATGCCTTCATCGCTAGTGGGTACGCGAGAGTTACAAACAGGCCGGAGCTCTTGGGCCTTACCGCGCTTGCCCTGGTTTCAGCCGGTGCGCTCCTCGGGTTTCTTGTGTACAATTACAATCCCGCCAAGGTGTTTATGGGAGATACCGGCTCGCTAGCGTTGGGCGGGCTCTTGGCAGGATACGCCATTGTAACCAGGACTGAACTGATACTTCCCTTCATAGCCATAGTGCAGCTTATTGAAGTGGTCTCAGTAATACTGCAGGTGTTTGCTTTTCAGGTGTTTGGAAAGCGGATTTTCAGGATGACCCCCATCCACCATCATTTTGAACTGCTTGGATGGAACGAAAAGAAAATCGTGCATCTTTTCTGGTGGGTTGCGCTGGCCGGTGCCATCTTGGGAATAGCCGCAATGGCATATGTATAGATCAGGGGTGGTTCCTAGTGAGAAGGAGAAGGGCACAGGGTATTGTGCGGAGGGGGGAGCCCGATTATATCCTGTTTTTCACCGTGCTTACGCTGGTTGCCCTAGGAATTATCATGGTGTTTTCAGCCAGTATGGTTAAGTCCCTCAGGTTTTACGGAAACCCGTACCACTATTTGATCAGGCAAAGCATGTGGGCAGCCTTGGGGCTTAGCGGCATGTTTTTCTTGATGAATTATGACTGCTGGAGGTACAGGAATCTCATCCCTTACGTCTATGCATTGTCATTGGTGCTCTTAGTCCTGGTACTCATCCCCGGTGTGGGGCAGATGAGGGATGGGGCGAGACGCTGGCTGGGAATTGGAAGTCTCGGGTTTCAACCTGCAGAAGTAGCCAAATTCACAACCATTTTATTCTTAGCCGATATGCTCGCCCGCACTAAAGACAAGATCCGGCACTTTTTCAAAGGGCTTGGCCCCTATCTCTTGGCGCTTGGCATCACCTTCGGCCTGATATTGAAAGAACCTGACCTTGGCACCGCAGTCACCCTTGCCGGAGCAGCGGTGGTAGTGCTTTACATTTCAGGTGCTAACTTTTTTCATCTTGCATTTTTAGGCCTGGCGTCGCTTCCAGTGCTTTATCACGTTATCATATCTGAAGACTACCGGAGAAAACGGTTCTTGGCTTTCCTCGATCCCTGGAAAGATCCTACCGGATCCGGCTGGCAGATAATACAAGCGCTTTACGCGTTAGGCACCGGCGGGCTGTTTGGCACTGGGGTAGGCTATTCACGCCAGAAATGGTCCTACCTGCCACAGCCGGATACAGATTTCATCTTTGCCGTGATCGGCGAAGAGCTTGGCTTTTTCGGTACCGCACTGGTGCTGTTGTTGTTCTTTACCTTTGCATGGAGGGGATACAGGACTGCCATGGCTGCGCCTGACAGATACTCATGTCTGTTGGCCGCCGGGTTTACTACCATTATTTCGCTCCAAGCCGTAGTCAATATCGGCGTGGCCACCGGGTCACTGCCCATCACGGGTATAACACTGCCATTTGTGAGTTACGGAGGTTCATCCCTTCTCATGAGCCTCTTGTCTGCAGGGGTATTGCTGAATATTTCCCGGTACGCTAACCGGTAGGGGGGCTGAACATGAGATGTTTGCTGACCGGAGGTGGGACAGGCGGTCATATATACCCAGCCATCGCAGTGGCCGAAGCCCTGGTCAAACTCCTGCCAAGGACAAAAGTGCTGTATGTGGGCACTGCCCAAGGCATGGAAAGTTCTCTGGTACCCAGAGAAGGGCTGGAGTTTAAAGCAGTCAGGTCCTCTGGAATCAGGGGCAAATCCCTGGCTTCAGCCCTTAGAGGCATGTGGGCAGCTGCTCTGGGAGTGGGAGACGCTTGCCGCATCATCAAGCAGTTCAAACCGGATGTGGTATTCGGCACCGGGGGGTACGTCTCAGGACCGGTACTCCTGGCGGCACGCCTGCTAGGTGTCCCCTGCGCTATACAGGAGCAAAATGCAGTGCCGGGTAAAACCAACCTGGTACTGTCCAGGTTTGCCGACAAGACTTTCACTGCGTGGGAAGAGTCAGCGGAATTCTTCCCGCGGAAAGCTGATGTCAAAGTTACAGGTAACCCTATAAGGGCGAGGGTCTTACAAGCCACCGGAACAACCGCCGAAGCCAGAGCCGCCTTTGGGCTCAGGGACGACAAATTTACCCTGCTAGTCTTAGGAGGGTCCCGGGGCGCTCGCTTCTTGGTTGACCTTGCAGTGGATATGGCGCTGTCAGCCGACCTTGATATCCAGATGCTGCTTATAACCGGAAAGGAGTACTATGACAATGCAGTGGCTGCCTTGGGCGCCACAGAGCATACAGGCATAGCCGGAGCAAAATATGGAAATATTATCATACAGCCTTATGTTTACAACATGGAACAGGCATACAGAGCATGTGACCTGGTGTTGGCTAGGGCGGGCGGTATGACCCTTGCAGAGATAACGGCGCTGGGACTACCTTCCATAATCGTGCCCTCTCCCAACGTGGTGGGCAACCATCAAGAATACAATGCCAGGGTATTGGAGACCGCAGGAGCTGCAATAGTGGTGAGGGAAGGTCCGGATACACGCAATCAAGTAGAACATGGCATAAGAACCATACTTGGGGACCCGGCGCTCCACAAGCGCATGGCTCAGGCCGCTTCGGAGATAGGCCGGCCGGATGCTGCTTTCGAGATAGCCAGGGAACTCATCGCCCTTGCCAGGCGCGCTTGATGCCATAACCAAGGCGTCCATCAGGTACATAGAATTACACAAGAAATATGTTAGAGCAAAAGAAGGTGCACAATGAGGAGAGTTCACTTCGTCGCAATAGGCGGCCAGGGTATGTCTGGCATCGCCACCATACTGCTTAGCAAAGGAATTGAAGTCTCGGGTTCAGACCTCAAGTCAAGTGATGTTACCAGGCGTCTCCGGGATATGGGAGCCCGGGTGTTCATCGGGCACAGCAGCGCCCATATAACCGATCCAGATCTAGTGGTGGTGTCATCTGCCATATCCGAGGACAATCCTGAAGTGTTGGAGGCCCGGAAACGGGGGATCCCGGTGATCCACCGCATGGACATGCTGCTTAAGGCAATCGAAGGCAAGCAGATCATTGGCATTGCCGGGGCTCATGGCAAAACCACAACTTCTGCCATGACCGCTTGGGTCCTGAAACAGGCAGGCAAGGATCCAACTTTTCTGATCGGTGGCGAACTGGGGAACAACGGCAACGCCCGGGCAGGCAATGGGCCTGTGGCTGTAGTTGAAACTGACGAAAGCGACGGGTCTTTCCTGAAATGCCATCCTGAGGTGAGCGTGGTCACCAACATAGATAACGATCACCTTGACTACTGGGGCAGTTTCGACGCTTTGAAAAAAGCATTCTATTCGTATCTTTCGGGGACAAAGCCCGGCGGCGCCAAGATTGTATGCAGCGACGATCCTTTGTTGAGGGAATGGATATCGCGCAACCCCGATGCAGTTTCCTATGGCGTGCGCACTGACTCAGTCTGGCAGGCAAGACACATAACGCAAGATGGATGGTCCACCAAATGCCAGGTATACAGGCGGGGGCAACCTGTAGCTTCCTTGGATTTGAAAATGCCGGGGATACACAACTTGCAGAACGCCCTAGGGGCCATAGCGGCAGCGGCGTGGATGGGAGTAGATCCGGAAACTGCGTGCGAAGCCTTATCAACCTTCCCGGGGGTAAGACGCAGGCTTCAGCGTATCGGACAATTTGGAAATGTGCTCTTGTTGGACGATTTTGCCCATCATCCCAAAGAGATCGCGGCTGTGCTTGAAACCATACGGGTATCAGTGCCTGATGCGAAGCTTGTTGTGCTTTTCCAACCTCATAGATATTCCCGCACCAAGCTGCTGCGCGCTGAGTTCGGCAAGGCGTTCTCAAAGGCCGACGCAGTGGTTGTAACCGGCATTTACAGCGGCCCGGGCGAGAAGCAAGACCCTGAAGTAAGCCCCGGTTTTATCACCCAAGCCGTGGAGGAGGCAGGCCACGGGTGTGCGTTCAAGATCGAAGACATGGAAGAAGCGGCAACTTTGGCAGCCCGGCTATGCAAAGGCGACACGGTGCTCATCACCCTGGGAGCCGGAGACATATGGCGGACCCATGACGTGCTTATCAAGCAGCTAGCGACTTGAGTAACCAGTTTTCAGGCAGTTTCGTACAATGGATCAGAAAATATCGAGGCATGGCCAGCTTGCTGTTGCCGGGGGTGTAACGTAGACAATGTCAGAATTCATAATTACCGGAGGTTCCAGGCTCGAGGGAGATATCACAGTCAGCGGCGGAAAGAACGCAGTGCTTCCCATTATGGCGGCTTCGGTGATGGCACGCACGCCATGTGTGTTGCACAATGCTCCAGACCTGGTTGATGTAAGGGTAATGTCAGAGATCTTGCGCGGCCTGGGAGCTGTGGTGGAAAGGGTAAACTCAGGCCGGTCTTTGTACATCGATCCGTCCGATTTAAGCAACACCGTGGTGGACGAAGCGCTTATGCGGCAAGTGAGATCGTCCATATTCCTTATAGGCCCCCTGGTGGCCAGGATGGGGAAAGCCACTGTGTCATACCCTGGAGGCTGTGACATTGGCCAGAGGCCCATCGATCAGCACCTGAAGGGCCTGGCTGCGCTGGGGGTGGCTTTCGAGGAGGCCCACGGCAACATCGTGGCCCAGGCACCCAAACTGCAGGGTGCCGACATCCACCTGGATATACCGTCAGTTGGTGCCACTGAGAACATAATGATGTGCGCAAGCTTGGCCCCAGGGGTCACGGTAATTAGGAACGCAGCCAAAGAACCCGAAATCGTTGATTTGCAGGGCTTCTTGAATTCCATGGGCGCAAGGATACGGGGAGCGGGCACAGACGTAATACGTGTAGAAGGCGTGGAATCATTACAAGGTTGTGAACACACGGTGATGCCCGACAGGATAGAGGTTGGCACACTTATGGTGGCAGCAGCCATAACTGCCGGGGATATATACATCCCCAACGCGGTAGCAGAGCATGTTCAGGCGGTAACGTCTAAACTCAGGGAAGTAGGGACCAGCGTAACCGTCCTGCACAGGGGCATCCGGGTGATAGGTTCCCACAGACGGAGGCCAACCGACGTCAAGACTTTGCCTTACCCGGGGTTTCCCACTGATATGCAACCCCAAATGATGGCTTTGCTGTCCATTGCCGAAGGTACCTCTGTCATCAGCGAGACCGTATTTGAGTCCAGGTTTAAGCAGGCAGAAGAATTGGGGAGGATGGGAGCCCAGATCCGAACCGAAGGCAGAACTGCTATAATAAAAGGCGTGCCGCGCCTGTCCGGCGCCCGCGTGGTATCCACAGACCTCCGTTCTGGCGCTTCACTGGTACTGGCAGGATTGGCCGCCGAAGGAGAAACCATTGTTTCAGGCATACACCATGTGGACCGGGGATACGAACGGCTTGAGCGCAAGCTGGCTGCTTTGGGAGCCAAGATAATCAGGCAAGAATGAGGGCTTGTAAGGATCTATGGAACGCAAAAGGAGAAACACCAGGAGGAGAGCAACTGAACCAGAAGAAACACGGATTGAAGGGACAAGCGGGAGTTCACCTTGGGCCTTGGTAATCGTGTTTTTCTTTCTGGCCAGTGTATTCCTGTTCCTGAGATCCCCGTTTTTTTCAGTCAAGAACTACGTCATCAACGGAGCGGACAGGGTATCTCATGACGAGATCATTGCCAGGTGCAGCCAAAAATCCTCTAATATTTTCGATTTTGATTTGGACAAGGCTGAAAAGACAATCCTGTCGTCACCGTGGGTCAAAGAGGTCCGTTGTACCAGGAAACTCCCTGACACAATCGTTATACACATTGTGGAGCGCAAACCAATTGCGTTTGCCCCTGTGGGCAGCAAGATCTGGCTTATCGATGCTGAGGGGCGGGTGCTCCAAGAAGATGACGGGGTGTTCAGCGACCTGGTCGCGTTTACGGGAATCCAGGGCATGCTAGCCCCTGGCCAGTTCCTAGGGCCGGAATACGAGTGGGGCCTTAAGATAATATCAGGCCTGGGTCCTGTGTCCCGGGACAAAGTAATCGAACTCAATGTTGAGGGAGACGAGTGTACTCTGGTACTCGATGACGGCTGCGTGGTTTTCATGGGGGAGTACGAAACCAACGCCGAGTTCAGACTGGACCTGTTAGAATCAATTATCATTGAATTGGAAGAACAAGGCCAGCTTGCCGAGTATATTGATTTGCGCTTCGATAAACATGCAGTTAAACTCAGATTATAGGAGGAAGGGGGGATGACCACTGTGAGCCGTCGTGGTTCTCAGGTAGCACTCACCATCATCTTCGTTTTATTCGGTTTTATGCTAGCCACTCAGCTCAGAGTGCGGCCATCTTCACCTGCAAATGTTCCCTACCAGCGGGCGGAAGAGCTATCTATGTTGCTCCATACTACTGAAGAAGAAAGGGACCGTTTACGGGACGAAGTGAGGATGTTAAGGGATCAGATAGCTGAAGCGATGGTGGCCAGTGAAAGCCAAGTTAAGGTCCTGCAAGAAGAGCTGCTTAAAGCCAGGATCCTGGCAGGGCTAACCGAAGTCAAGGGCCCGGGGATCACGGTTGAAATGAACGATGCCAAGAGAGAAGCGGGAGCAGGCCAGGATCCAAACCTTTTCATCATCCACGATGACGATGTCCTGGCAGTGGTAAATGAACTTCTGGCCGCAGGAGCAGAAGCCATCGCCATCAACAACCAGCGGGTAGTGGCTACCACAGAAATCCGCTGCGCCGGTGCAGTGTTCATGATAAACGGCGTAAGGCTGGCCCCGCCACTTAAGATCCAGGCTATAGGCGATCCCGAAACACTGTACAATGCATTGAAAATGCGCGGGGGAGTTGTGGACAACCTGTCTTTCTGGGGGATTGACATCAAGATCAAGATGGAACCGGAAATCATCTTGCCCGCCTACACCGGATCGCTCAATTTCAGGTTCGCGAAACCGCATCAAAGAGAGGGATCGTAATGTGGTATCTCCTGGCTGCCTTGTTTATCGGCATCATAGTTGGGCTTAATGTTCCGTGGACAATTCCAGCAGTGCTTGCACGTTATCTGGCAGTGGCGCTCCTGGCCGGGATAGACACCTCTTTGGGTGGCTTAAGGGCAAGCCTTGAAGGCGACTTCGATATTGTCATATTCGTCACAGGCTTCCTGGGCAACACTGTCCTGGCCGCAGCGTTTGTTTACCTTGGTGATGTGTTAGGCATCGAGCTATACCTTGCGGCAGTGGTAGCACTAGGTGTGAGGATATTTAACAACCTAGGCGTAATCAGACGACATTACCTTAGAGAATGGATGGGGGAAAAAGACACAACCCCGGCCAATGGCGAAGGTAAATAGAGAGTACGTGTGGAAAGTATAGCTGACCGGGAGGGGAGTCGTGTGGCCATGATCGAAGAGCAACCCAGATACGCAAATCTCAAAGTAGTCGGTGTGGGAGGAGGCGGGACCAACGCAGTTAACCGCATGATTGACGCAGGGGTCAAGGGAGTTGAGTTCATCTGCATCAACACCGATGCTCAATCACTCAATCTGTCGAAAGCCCCGACCAAGATCCAGATAGGCCAGACTCTTACCAGGGGGCTGGGTGCAGGCGCCAACCCTGAAGTAGGACAAAAGGCCGCGGAAGAATCCAGAGATGACATCTTAGAGCACCTCAAGGGCGCCGACATGGTGTTTGTGACCGCAGGCATGGGTGGGGGGACAGGAACAGGAGGAGCCCCGATTGTTGCCCAAGCCGCTAAAGAAGTAGGTGCATTGACCGTTGGCGTTGTGACAAAACCGTTCTCTTTTGAGGGACGCCGGCGAATGGCCGTGGCCCTCGAAGGCATTGAGAGATTACAGGAATCAGTAGATACCCTTATAGTCATACCCAACGACAGGCTGTTGCAAGTGGTGGACCAAACCGCGTCAATTCTAGATGCGTTTAAGGTTGCCGACGACGTCCTGCGCCACGGGGTGCAGGGGATCTCGGACCTGGTGTGCGTGCCTGGCCTTATAAACCTTGATTTTGCGGACGTGAGGACCGTCATGATGGACACAGGTTCGGCGCTTATGGGTATCGGTATTGCCCATGGCGAGAATAAAGCAAAGGAAGCTGCCATGCAAGCCATAGCCAGCCCCCTCTTGGAGGCAACCATTGAAGGGGCAAAAGGCGTCCTGATGAACGTTACCGGCGGGCCTGACCTCGGCATTTTCGAAGTAAACGAGGCTGCAGAGATCGTGATGCAATCTGCAGATGAAGATGCCACCATTATCTTCGGTGCGGTGATAAATGAAGATTTTGAAGACACCATACAAATAACCGTCATCGCCACAGGTTTCGACAACAGCCCTGGAAGGAGGCCTCTTGGAAAGAAGGAACCATTACTTAACAAGATGGACACCAGAGATTTGCTGGAGGTTCCCACCTTCTTAAGAAGGGCAAGAACCCATGAAAAATCTCGGTAAATAGGGTTCTGAGCAGAAAACACATAGTTACATATTTTGCAGCTCCACCCCTGTATGATTTGAGTTGGGTAATAAAGCCGGACAGACATGAATATCCATGTCCATACGGGGTGTTGGAGCATGAAGAGCTATATCTATGTGGACGTGCTATTTTTTGTTAATCTTGTAGTAAACTATGTGATACTTCTGGCTGCAGGAAAAATGACAGACACACCGGCCCATGGCAAGCGGGTTGCCTTGGTATCTTGCCTGGGTGCGCTGTATTCAGTCTCTTCACTGGTCTTACCTTACCAGCCCCTTTTTAGTTTCCCGGCTCGTATACTTGCCGGCCTCCTCATGGTCACCCTGTCATATCCTGAAGCCAAGGGAATCAGTTTCGTCCACCTGGCAGCAGCCTTCTACACATGCTCCATCCTGGTTGCTGGATGTGCTTTAGCGCTAAACATGTGGGGCAAACCCTTTCTGACCAGGCTCAGCTTGTACTATCCAAGTGCCCGGTGGTGGACCTTGGCGGTGGCCCTGGGTCTCGTGAGCGCCGGTTGCGTCATATGGAAAGCGCTGAATCTGTCACCGGTCAGGCAATTTCCCCTTATGCAGGTTGAAATAGCCCTGGACGGCCAGAGCATCTGCCTTAAAGGAATGGTTGACACTGGAAACCAGCTAAGGGATCCGCTTTCGGGGCTACCTGTAATCATAGTTGATTGGGACTCACTGAAACCTATAATTCCCCAAGAAATGTCTTATTTCTTCCAGGCTGCGTGGGATAAGGCAGCATCCAAACTTGCGAGTCCCCCTGCCGGGACGCGCCTAAGGCTCATCCCGTTTACCGGCGTGTCAGGCAACAGCGGGATTTTACCCGGCTTTAAGCCAGATGCGCTCTACCTTACGGGCAAACAAGGCAGGTTCAAGAAAGCAGCCGTAGTGGGAGTATCAGGCAAGCCTCTAAGCCGCCGGGGGCTGTATCAGGCTTTGTTACATCCGGAACTTGTGAGTTTTCAGGGAGGTGTTTTGATTTGAGCCCAATATCATGGACAAATATCAAACTGACGCTTTCCTTGAAATGGGCGCGCCTGATTGCCAGATTAGGCTTGTTAGGCAGGGTAGACTACATTGGAGGCAGTGAAGCCTTACCTCCGCCTTTGACGCCGGAAGAAGAAAGCCATTTGCTGGCGCAGCTCACAGAAGGGAGCCCCGATGTACGGTCCACCCTGATCGAAAGAAATCTGCGGCTTGTGGTGTATATCGCCAAGAAATTTGAAAGCACAGGGATTCCCCTGGATGATTTGGTGTCTATCGGTTCAATTGGCCTCATAAAAGCAGTGTCAACGTTCGATGTAAGCAAGAACATAAGGCTGGCGACATACGCTTCCAAATGCATCGAAAATGAAATCCTCATGTATTTGCGGCGGATACAAAAAACAAAATCTGAGATTTCTTTCGACGAACCTCTGAATGTTGACGGCGAAGGCAATGAGCTTTGCCTGGCTGATGTTAAAGGTACTCCTCCCGACGTGATCTACTGCGATCTTGAAAAAGAAGACGATAAGGAAATCCTCAGGCTGGTGCTAAACAGGCTGCCCTGGCGTGAAAGGACCATTGTGGATCTACGGTACGGCCTCAGAGACGGCGTCGAACGCACTCAAAAACAGGTGGCAGACATGTTGGGTATCTCCCAGTCGTACATCTCCCGCCTGGAGAAAAAAATCATGCAAAAACTGCACAGGGACATCGTAAGTTTGCAATAACACCGCAACATATGCCAGGCTACTTTGTATAACCCCTGGTAATCAAGGCAATACTTTTTATGAGCGAGTTCAACAAAAACTGGCAATTGTAGACCGGGGGGGAAAGTGGCCTTGTACAAAGTTGAAATTTGCGGAGTAAACACCAGCAAGCTTCCTGTCCTCACCTCAGCACAAATGCGGGAACTGTTTATCGCCAAACAGAACGGCGATCCCACAGCCAGGGAAAAACTGGTCAACGGCAACCTAAGGCTTGTCCTAAGCGTGATCCAGCGGTTTGCCAACCGTGGAGAATACGTGGACGACTTGTTCCAGGTTGGTTGCATCGGACTTATCAAGGCCATCGACAACTTCGACTTAAGCCAGAACGTGAAATTTTCCACCTACGCCGTACCCATGATAATCGGTGAAATAAAGAGGTACCTGAGGGACAACAACCCGATCCGCGTTTCCAGATCCCTCCGGGATACCGCCTACCGGGCACTTCAAACCCGGGATGCCCTCGTCGCCAAACTCGGCAGGGAACCTTCACTGAAGGAAATCTCTGAACAGCTAAATGTCCCCGAGGATGAAATTGTGTACGCCCTTGACGCAATCCAGGAACCCATCAGTTTATTTGAGCCCGTATACCATGACGGCGGCGATCCCATATACGTAATGGACCAGGTAAAGGACGAAAAGGGAGAAGACTCTTCCTGGGTTCAGGAAATATCCATCAATGAATCAATCCAGAAATTATCCCAGCGGGAACAGGCAATAATAAGAATGAGATTTTTTGAAGGAAAAACTCAAATGGAGGTTGCGCAGGAAATAGGGATTTCCCAGGCGCAAGTTTCCAGGCTGGAAAAGGCGGCGCTAATTCAGATGAGGGAACATATGTCTCTATAGGATAGGGGGGAATAACATGAAACGCAGGTTCAAGAAGGGTTTTCTCGACGCAATAGTACTTGCAACAGTGGCAGGAATCATCCTAGGCGTAGGTTGGGCCATGGCCCGGGCTTACGATACACGCAAGGCTTATACTCCTACCAACCTGATTAGGCTGCATATAATCGGCAATTCAGATTCGGCCGAAGACCAAGAGGTAAAGCTCAGGGTCCGTGACTCCATTGTGGACACCTTCGGGGGATACCTGATGCAGGCGGAAGACTCGGTGCATGCCGAAAGCATTATCGAGGAGCTTTTGCCCCAAATCGAACGTACTGCAACCAAATGCTTGGCTGAGTCGGGTATGGACTATGGGGCCGAGGCCAAACTGGGGCTTGAGTTTTACCCCGACAGGTACTACGAGGACGCGTCAGGAGAACCAGTGCTCGTACCCGCAGGTGTTTACAAGTCGCTACAAATAACCCTGGGTTCGGGCAAGGGGGATAACTGGTGGTGCATCATGTATCCTCCCATGTGTTTCGTTGATATCGTGAGAAAGACCGAACCCACCCAGGATATTTCAGGCGCCTTATCGGTGATTGTCATTGAGGAAGACGGGTACATCCTTGTGGATGAACAGGCACTTAAAGCAGTGGAACCTGAGATAAGATTTCTCATCCTCGACTGGCTGGAAAAAGGCAAACGTGCCCTCACTGCGCTATTTTCCTCACTGAGCGGCTCCCTTAGCGGCACCCAACCATAAAAAAGCGGCCTTCAATACAACTCAAGCAGCCCGGAGCAATATACTATTTAGGGGTGTTTCCCATGATCCGGGCATCTGACCTGTCCATGCGCGAAGTGATTAACACTACCGACGGGCGGCGGTTGGGCAATATCGTCGATGTGGAACTGGACCTTTCTACAGGTAAGATAACCGCTGTGATTGTACCTGGCCAATCGAAAGCCTTCGGGCTTTTTGGCTACGGCGATGACTATGTCATTCCCTGGGACAGCATCAAGAAGATCGGCGAAGACGTGATCCTTGTAGAACTCTCAGATAGGTACCTCAGGCGTTCCAACAGGTAGAACGCCAAAGCCCTCCTTGACTTGAAACTTTGGGTGCAATACTCTCTTAGTTAGTATGGCTAAGAGAAAAAGAAGCAGGAGAAAAAAACTGAGTAACCGCATGAAAAACGTGGCCATTGCACTGGTGTTTGTGTTGTTTGGCCTGGTACTGCTTTGGCCTTATATCCGTTTGGCTTTTCTCCGGGCCGTGGTGCCTATAGGCAGGGGAGTCCCGGGAGTGCTCGATGAACGCGTCTCAGGAGACGCGGTGTTTTACAGCGGCCAGGCCGTGCTTACGGCGCCTGCTGCAGGCACCATCAGCTTCCGGGTCAAACATGGCGATTCAGTGCGGGTTGGGGATGTGATCGCCGAAATCGGCGACACAGACGCACTGGCATCGGTGGCCGATAACCTGGCTGCTGCCCAGGCTCAACTGACTGAGTACGAAGCACAAACTGCCGGTAGTTTCAGGGAACTTACCCGCAAAATACAGGCGTGCTACGAAAACGCAGTAAGCGCTTTCTATGAAATGCAGATAGCTTTTGCTTCGGGAAACCCGTCAAACTACCTTGAAAAGCAGGAAGCATTTGACCGCTACGTGGACGATCTGTCCCAAAACAGGGCAGAACTTATGGCTCTCGAAGACCAACGGTCCAGATTGGTGGGCCAGGTGGAAATGATGCAGCAGGTGGCATCGTCGTCCTCTGTGAAAATCCTGGCTCCTGTGTCAGGCATATTTTGCGCCGATGTTACAGCCATGGATCCTGAGCTGACCCCAGCCAACCTTTCGGGCATGGATGCTTCCCAACTGGCTGTGCTGGCCCGCGAACTAAGGGATGCCACTGAATACAGGGTTCAGGATGGCCAGAAGGTGCAGTACGGGGAAGTGGTCGGGCGGATTGTGTCCGGGGAGGACGTCAAGTTTTGTTTAACCGTCAAGACCGAGCAGCGGCCTGACCTGAAGCCAGGAAACAGGGTCATGCTTGAAATAAACGGCAGTACGCCGGTGTACTGTACCATATCCGGCGTAACCGACGGAAAACCCCCGGGATACTCCGTTATCGCGGGAGAAATCGATTATCTAGCCCCTGACAAGTACGTAAGGGCCTCCCAAGCTTCGCTGGTTACCCGGAGGGAGCAAGGGATTATCATTCCCGTCAAGAGCCTGGTAGAGAAGAACGGGCAGACAGGCGTGCTTCTGGTTCAGAAGACTTTTGCTGTGTTCCACCCGGTGGATGTGCGCATGATACGGGGCGATCAGGCTGTGGTACAAGGGCTCAGCGAAACCAGCGAGATAGTGCTTAACGGGATGAAATTCTTCGAAGGAAGGAGAGTCAGGTGATTACACACCGGCTTATAGCCATCCAACGCAATATCGAACAAGCGTGCAACAAAGTAGGGCGGGATCCAGCCTCGGTGAGGCTGTTAGCAGTCTCAAAGACCTTCGATGCTAAGGCAATCAGTGAAGCAAAATCCCTGGGGATCTGCTACTTCGGTGAAAACCGCGTCCAAGAAGCCAGGGACAAGGTCCGGGCGGGGGTATTTGAAGGTGCAACCCTATGCCTTATTGGGCACCTTCAATCCAACAAAGCTTCTATGGCTGCGAGAATTTTCGATGAAGTCCACTCAGTTGATTCACCAAAGATAGCACAAGCTTTGTCCAAGTTCTCTTTGAAGTACCGCCGCGATCCGCTGTCTGTCTACTTGCAGGTGAACATTGCCGGAGACCGAAACAAGCATGGGTGTACACCCAAGGAGGCATATGACCTGGCCAAACACATCCTTGATCTAGAAGGCCTGAGACTGGCCGGACTTATGACCATAGTGCCGTACTCCCAATCGCCCGAAGACTCCAGGCCCCATTTCCGTAACCTGAGGCTCCTGCGTGACGATATGTTAAATGCGGGCATCCCGGCAGATAGCCTGAAAGAGCTATCAATGGGCATGTCTTCAGACTACCAGGTGGCCATTGAAGAAGGAGCTACGGTAATAAGGCTGGGGACGGCATTATTCGCACCCAGGCAAGGCACAGGGCAGGATCTTAAAGCCGGTCCGTGGAACTCCTAACACAAACAAAACTCAAGACTGGGGGGCTATCTATGGGCGATGAGGAGACCAGGATAACATCACCGCGAATTCCCAGACTGACGCCTCTGGATATCCATAACAAGGAGTTTACAAGGTCCTTTCGCGGCTACAACGAAGACGAGGTAGACGAATTCCTCGATCTTATAGTTGCAGAGTTCGAATGGATATTGCGGGAAAACGAAGAACTCCACGCAAATATCGCCGGATTGGAGTCGAGGATCAACCACTACAAGGGATTGGAAGAGACCCTCAAGAATGCGATTGTGCTGGCTCAAAAAGCGGCCGATCAGATCAAAGAGGCTGCCAGAAGAGAAGCAGATGCCATATTGGAAGAAGCCCGCAGACAGGCTGATATCATAAAGGGGCAAGCAGAGGAAGTCCGCCGCAGGGCTTATGAGGACGTTGAAACGCAGCGCCAGAAAGCCATGAGGTTTAAAGCTGAAATGCGCACCCTGCTCCAGTCCACGTTGGAGATGCTGGACAACAACATAGACAATATAACCCGGGTATTAGACGGGGAAAATAGTCTAAAGGATAGGGGATAGGGACATGAAAACCATTGGAATAGTGGGTGGCATGGGCCCAGAAGCAACATGCGATCTATACCTGAAGATCATAAGGAACACACCTGCGGACAAAGATCAAGATCACATACGCACTATTATAGATTCGAACCCGAAAATCCCTGACAGAACTGCATTTATCCTTGGACAGGGACCGGATCCCAGGCCCCTGCTGATTGAAACCGCCAGGAACGTTGAAAGGGCAGGGGCATCTTTTTTGGTGCTCCCGTGCAATACTGCCCATTATTTCCACAAGGACGTTCAGGACGCAGTTGGAATACCTGTGCTCCATATGATGGAAGAAGTAGCCCGCTATCTCAAGGGCAAAGTTGAGCTAGTTGGGATCTTGGCTACTTCAGGAACGTTGAAAACAGGCCTGTATGAAAAGGCTTTGTCGGAGGCGGGAATAAGATCCCTCGTGCCTTCCGGGGAAGACCAGGAAAAGGTGATGGAAGCCATTTATTCGGTCAAAGCCGGAAAGCTCCAGCATGGCAGGGAGTTGATTCTGGAACAGGGCAGGAAGCTCGCCCATCGCGGTGCCCAGGCGGTTATCGCAGGCTGTACTGAGATTCCGCTCATTCTCAAGCAAGGCGATCTGGACGTGGAAGTGGTAGATGCCACTGAGATTTTGGCCAAGGCGTGTGTACGTCTTGCGCTTGAAGGCATGTAGGACGCTAATAGCTAGGGGGATGTCGCTTGAAAGCCAGGATATTCACTAACGGCGATTTCTGGATGCTGGGCCGCAATTTGCGGCGGAACAGCTGCATGGCCGCCTTGGATGGCAGGATCATACATATCGGGGACTACAAAGAATGCCTAAGTGCCTTCCCCAGGAGAGCAAAGCCTGAAGAGTTTGACCTTGGCGGCAGGACGGTATTGCCAGGGTTTATCGACAGCCACATGCACCTTTTGAGCTTCGGGCTGACATTGCGCGATATTCCATTGGCCGGTGTTACGTCAATTGAGCAAATCAAGGCCAAGGTGAGGGAAAAAGCAGGCACTACCCCTGAAGGCGGGTGGATCCTGGGCCGAGGATGGGATCAAGAGGCGTTTGCTGAGAAACGATATCCCACCCGTAAAGACCTTGATGAGGCATCTGGAGGCAGGCCGGTGATATTGACCAGGACATGCGGGCATATAGCAGTAGCGTCCACCAAGGCCCTCGAGCTTTCAGGGATAACCCGTGACACCCAAGATCCTCCTGGAGGCGCTATCGATCGGGATGCGTACGGCGATCCCACCGGGATCTTGCGAGAAAGCGCTATGGAACTGGTACGGCGACATGTGCCCCCTGTAACTCAAGAAGTTATGGAAGACTTGCTCAACCAGGCGATGGACCATGCCCTTTCAAAAGGGATTACCTCGGTTCATACCAACGACGGCCAGGCAGGTTTCTCCGGAACCATGGACCTATATCGTAAGGTCCAGGCTCAGAGGGTCCCTGTGAGGGTGTACTGGGACATCCCCGTAGAATTCATGGATGAGCTCCTCAAGACGCCCCTCCGTACAGGTGACGGGGACGATTATTTCAGGATAGGCGCGGTTAAGATGTTTACCGACGGCTCCCTAGGCGGCAGAACTGCTGCATTGGAAGAGCCATATTCGGACGATCCTGATAACCGGGGTATGCTGGTGCTCCCCGAAGACGAACTAAAAGAGCAGGTCTACCTGGCCCATGCTCAAGGGATGCAGGTGGCGGTACACGCCATAGGGGACAGAGCTGCCAGGGTTAGCCTGGAGGCAATAGGTTCGGCTCAGTCCAGGCTCCCGGTACACCACATACGGCACCGCATCGTCCATGCCCAGATACTATCGCCCCATATTATTACCGAGATGAGGCGGGTCAAGGTAGTTGCTGACATCCAGCCCAAGTTCATTTCAACTGATATGAGGTGGGCTGTAGAGAGGGTCGGAACCGCAAGGATGCGGTCATCATATTCCTGGCGCACCATGCTCAGGGCTGGCATACCGCTCGCCGGAGGCTCAGACTGCCCTGTAGAACCCCTGGACCCCTTGTTGGGAATCTACTGTGCAGTGACCAGGAAGGACATGGAGGGCAATCCGCCTGGAGGCTTTTTCCCCAACGAAAAACTTACACTGGAAGAAGCCGTAAGACTGTTTACACTAGGTGGCGCTTTCGGTTCTCATCAGGAACACAAAAAGGGCAGCTTAACCCCCGGCAAACTGTGCGATTTTGTGGCACTGTCCGAAGACATCACCAGAGTAAGCCTAGATGACATCAAAGATCTAGAGGTTGTACTTACTGTAGTGGGAGGAGAGTTGGCTTACAGCAAAATTTAGGATAACCCCCAGGACGATGCAAGCAGCAGTAGCCGCTAAGGAATACAGACCTATGCGCTTTACTGCGGCAAAGAAAAACTCTTCGGGAAATATCCTGATGAGCCAGTCTGTGGCCGGATCCAGGCGCCACAGATCGTTGTCAAAGGTTACCAAGTGAAAGGCCGTCCACCAGCGGGTAAAATCCCGGGCTGCCGGCAATGCAAGGATTATCGTGGCTGCAAGCACCGGCACTCCTCCGATTATAAGCGACTTTGACACAAGCCACCCAGTCCTCAGGCCTGGGGAAGCTGTTTTGTCCCCACCAGGCTGCCACGCTGCAAGCAGGATTCCCAAGACGATCAACCCGTAGCACACCTTCTTTGCCGCAAAGCCCAGTTGGAAGAGGTCCCGCACGTCATGGAGGTGTTGGATCTCGTGCTCTCTGAAAACCGGCCTCAGCGTGCCGTCCACAACCGCCATAAGCTGGGGATCGGCTTCGCTGCCCGTGAAGTAGCCCAGGAGTTTTGTGCCGGCCAACCGGAGATCTTCCATGGACATCTTGGCAGAAGCAGGTATATCAAGTTCAGCCCACTTGGCTACGTAGAAGTCCAAGTCCAGGGCTACCGCCTGGACTGAGAGCAGCATATTGAGGCCTGCCAGTCCCAGTGCAAGCAGGATTACCGATGCGACCCCTACAAACCCCGTAGTCCTGTGTGATTTGCGTTCCAAGTTCAATCCTCCTCGTATAGGCGGGCTGCCAATGGCCAATGCTGCCTAGGAGAACCGCCGGTGCAGCCGGGCACCAGTTCCGACAGTTTTACATAGTATGCCAAGGAGGCTTAGGGCTTAAGGCTTGACGCTTAAGATTCAGAAGACTCCGCCCTATAGTTTACAACATCAATAAGGTTTTGGCAGCTACGAGGGGAGGACAGGGTCTTGCAGACCAAGGGCTTTATTAAGCGGGTGTTTCCGGGAAACAACACCCCCGACGGATTCTTCTCTTATTACGACTACATCATCCCTAAGAACGCCAACAGGGTTTTTGTGATCAAAGGCGGCCCGGGAGTGGGAAAGTCTACGTTCATGAGAGCCATAGCAAAAGATATGGTCGAACGGGGATACAACGTTGAAATGCACCACTGCTCATCAGACAACGGCTCCATAGACGGGGTGGTATTCCCTGAGATCGGTATTGGGATCCTCGACGGCACCTGGCCCCATGTGGTAGATCCCAAGGTACCTGGGGCTGTCGATGAAATAGTGTGGCTGGGTGAATTCTGGGATGAGAAATCAGTTAGGGCGCACAAGCAGGAAATCCTGCAAGCACAAAAAGGGGCTGAGTCCGTTTTCAGGAGGGCTTACCGCTTCCTAAAAGCAGCCCAAATAATCTACGAAGACTGGGAATCTGTCTACATGGAAGCCATGGATTTTGGGAAGGCCAATGTGATAGCCCAGGAGATAATCGACGAGAACTTCGGACACATACCCGTGGCCCCAAGACCCGGGTTCCAGCGCAAACTGTTCGCCAGCGCCATCACTCCCGATGGCATGGTAAACTACCTCAATACAATAGTGGCAGGCTGTAAGCGACGCTATGTGATATCCGGCCATCCTGGAACAGGCAAATCCGTGTTGCTCCACAAAGTAACTCAAGCTGCCCTGGAGCGTGGATTTTACGTAGAAACCTACTTCTGCCCGCTGCATCCCAACAAGGTAGAACATGTGGTAGTGCCTGAACTAGGGCTTGCCCTGACCAAGTCAATCGAGCCTCACACTTACGTACCCTGCCAGGAAGACCGGCTAGTTGACATGAACAGCTGCCTTGATGATGACATCGTAGAGAAACATTATCCCTACATCGTCCGCGCACAGGATGAATTCCAGAGGCTTTTTAACTCCAGCATCTACTACATCGGCCAGGCGAAACAGTACCACGATGCCCTTGAAAGATACTATGCACCGAATATGGACTTTAGGGGGATTGAAAACCTGAGACAGTCCATAATGGAAAGGATCCTTGAGTATGCCTGGGAGGCAGAGTCCAAGTCCGGGGCACTGTCTGGCTTTGGATACGGATACGGCCCTGGCTCATAGAACCCTTACCCCCGGGGAACACTAACTCTGACATACATTATCCAGGCCAAATGGAGTACTGCACGTGGAAGCTGAGGGCAGGCATACCGGGGAAGCTCCTAGAGCACGCAGATTGAGGGATCTGGAAGATACACTGCAGCGTATTTCAGATTCCCTGGAAAGATCTAAGATCGCAGAATATGTAGATCTCTTAAACCATCCGTGGCGCCTGATATACCTGAACCTGATAGCAGGGCTTGCCAGGGGGGTAGGCCTGGCTGTCGGGTTCACGCTGCTGGGCGCCATGCTTATTTATGTGCTAACCAGGAGCTTTCTGCTCAACCTTCCCCTTGTAGGCAATTTCCTCGGGGAATTGGTCTGGATTATCCAGGAATATCTCAAGGCAAAACCTTAACAACGCGACTGACAGGGTGAGGCTGTTGCGAAAGTACACTGACGAGCTTGATGACCTTGACGCAACCTTCCAAGACCCCGGGTTTGACGTCAGGGAATTCCAAAACCGGCTGGTGGCTGAGATGGAACGACTCCAACAAGGATTGGATAACATCAAACAAAAGACCTTTTCCATGAGCCAAAAGCAATCAGTTGGGGAAGACTCGGCCTACGACCAGCATCCTGGTGACCTGGGCACCGAGACCTTCGAGCGGGGCAAAGACCTGGGGCTAAAGGACGGGCTTGAAATCAGCATGGCAAGGGTCCGCGGAGCTCTGGAGCGGATTCGCAAGGGGACATACGGGTTTTGCCTCAGTTGCCGGCAACCTATCCCCGTGGAAAGGTTGAGGGCAGTACCCGAAGCCGAACTATGCGTCACCTGCAAAGAAAAACAGGAGGTACCACCGCCTAGCACCCGGCCCATGGAAGAACAGGTAATGAGGCAAGACTTCCCGGGCTCTGGCCAGGACGACGAGCCAGGCAACGAACCTCCTTTGAGTTAGGGCTTGCGGTTTACCATGGCAACCGGATTGGGTAAGTCAGTTGGCTGATCAGGCCTGCGAAAAAAGGAGACAACCCTTGCCTCGCCGGTTTTCCATTCTGTATGCTGTAATAGGTTAGGGCCGTCGAGGACGGCTGCAATTACAAAACTACGAAAGCAGGCGGATGAGTTGGGGTTCTGGATTCCTTTTGTCGCAGTTGTGTTGGCCGACCAGTGGAGCAAGGCATACATCAGGTCCAATTTCGCCGTAGGGGAGAGCATGCAGATCATTGGAGAATGGCTGCAGCTTGTGTACAGGGAAAACCCAGGCGCAGCGTTTGGCATGCTTGCCGGGGCAAGATGGTTGTTTATATCCATTAGCACCGTAAGCATCGCCCTGGCAATGTTGCTTTACTCCCGGCTAAGCTCATTTGGCACACCTAGCCGGGTCATGGTGCCGGCCTTGGGGCTGGTGGCCGGAGGCGCCCTGGGCAACCTCGTAGACAGGGTAAGACAGGCAACGGTTACTGACTTCATCTATGTAAAGCATTTCCCTGCAGTGTTCAACATTGCAGATTCGGCAATAGTGATAGGAAGTATTATCCTAGGAATCATGTTGGTTACATATACTTACAGGTCGGGGCAGTCAGGTGGAATTTAGCAAGCAAGCTCAACCGGAAATACACAAGACTCAAACCTTTGTTGTGGGAGATGAGTGTTCGGGCCAAAGGCTAGACGTTTGCATCGGACGGGCCCTCCAGCCCGAACTGTCCCGTTCAAAGGCCCAATCCCTCATACGCCAAGGGATGGTACTGGTAAACGGGCTGGAGGTATCCAAACCCTCACTTAAGGTAAGATCCGGCGACAACATAGAAGTGAGGATCCCGCCCCCTGAGACATGGGATCTGGAGCCTGAGGATATCCCCTTGGACATTATCTTCGAAGACAAGCATGTGCTCGTAATCAACAAACCCAGGGGCATGGTGGTTCACCCAGGGGCGGGGCACAGGCGCGGCACCCTTGCCAACGCGCTGCTCAGCTATTTCCCCCAGCTTTCGGGAGTAGGAGATGAAATACGCCCGGGAATCGTCCACAGGCTTGATAAGGACACCACCGGAATCCTGGTGGTTGCCAAGAACGAAAAAGCGTTGAGAAACCTTCAAGCTCAGCTCAAGGCCAGAAAAGCCAAGCGGGAATATATCGCCTTGTGCAAAGGCCGGGTGGGGGAAGATCAAGGAACAATAGATGCGCCGATTGGGAGGCATCCGGTCCATCGAAAACGGATGGCAGTCATAGAAGACGCCGAAAATAGCAGGCTCCGGGCCAGGGAGGCAGTCACCGATTGGAAGGTCATAACCAGGTTCGGCTCTGACTACACACTGTTGCTCCTGAGGCTGCATACAGGCAGGACCCATCAAATCCGGGTCCACCTGTCATACCTTGGACATCCTGTGGTAGGGGATCCGGTGTACGGCAGGGCAAAACGGCACTTAGGCTTGCCAGGACAGGCCCTCCACGCGTTCCGGCTGGGTTTGTTCCTGGGGGACAATTTTGATGAGTACCAGGAATTTACAGCACCTTTACCTGCTGATTTTGCCGAGGTTTTAGTACGGCTCAAAAACAAATATAGGGAGGAGCTTCCGTCATGGTTAATCAGACAGATAGAAAATACATAGCAGAGAGGACAGCGCAGATTTTAATCGATATAGAGGCACTGGGAGCCAGGCCTGAAGAACCGTTTACTCTTACTTCAGGCACAAAGAGCCCGGTGTACATCGACTGCCGCAGGCTTATCTCGTTTGTACCCGAAAGGGAGGAGGTAATAGGGTTTTTGCAGCAATTAGTCGAGGATTCCGTGGACAGCCCCATAGACGCGATTGCCGGTGGAGAAACCGCGGGAATCCCATACGCTGCATTTCTCAGCTGGAAGATGGGGCTACCCATGCTTTATGTGAGAAAAAAGCCCAAAGGTTTCGGCAAGAACGCTATGGTAGAAGGAAACGTCACAGATGGTGCCCGTGTAGTGCTGGTGGAAGACCTGATTTTCAACGGTGGCAGTAAGGTGAACTTCATAAACGGCCTGAGAATGGCCGGTTTGACGGTAAACCATGTGTTTACCATTGCCTCTTACGGATTCTCTGAAGAATACGAAAACACCTTGGGCTCCATTGGGGTGAAGGTATCCTGGCTTACAGACTGGCCTACTATAGTTCAGGTTGCAGAAAGCACCGGATACTTCAGTCCTGACACAGCAAACTTGGTAAGAGAGTTCCTGGCTGACCCCGGCACCTGGTCCAGGGCCAGGGGCGGAAAGTAGGTTTCAGCTCTGACTCCAGCACGCCTCCCAGGGCAATACTAGCCTTGGGTGGGCATACCGCCTCACGCGCGGATAATTCCCGGCCTTAAGCAACAACGCTGTAGCCGGCTCAATCCGGCTCTATAGTATACCAGCGTCATTGTAATGTAATTGGAACTTTCCAGCTCACCCAGGGGTCATACATACGTGACAAGTTTGGAGGTGATTTAGCTGAAAACCAAGCACTTGTTTCTGCTCACCGGCTTTCTAGCACTTGCACTAATGCTTTCCGGATGCACACCGGAAGCTCCTCAAACTAAGGAGCCTATTGCCATGGAACCTTCTATTGAAGAAGAGCTCCAGCCGGTTCATCCTGATGAAGATGTAAGCTACACTTTCAATACCAGATTCTCCCTGGATAACGCTTTGGACAGGATTGATATGCTCAAGCAAGTCTCACTGCCGCCAGGTGAGCAATCAATGGCTTACAACAATTCCATAGGCGCCATCCACGGTACCTTGATGAAGCAACACTATCAGATAACCAAGCTTGAGTATGAACTGGCAAAGGTGCTTCACAGAGACGGCGAGATAACTGATGAGGAGCTTGCTGAAAAACAAGCGGCTTACAATCAAGCCGTGGAAGCGTTCAAGACCTTCTGGGAGTCGTTTGGAATTTCAGACTGACAAAACACACTTGCTGTCACAAACACACAAAACCTGATATTGAGAAAAACTGCCCCGGAGTCCCGGAGTTTCGTTCCGGGGCTTTTTGTATGCCAAATAGGCCCTCAATCTGGAACATGATCCTAGTTTACATAATGTATATTATCGGACGTTGCATTTGCTGAAGCCTATGTGGGCTTGGGATATGCTTATACCCCGCCGGGTTGCAGCTATTACTTGCGGACAATCGCCCTAATCATACTCACCCGGCTTTACAGGATCGCCTCAATCCACAGGATCACTTCAATCCATCTGAGGTCCATATTCTGAGGTCCATATCCGGATTTCCGTATTGCTGTTTCAGATTGCCTGTTTCCGACTAGCCCCGGGCGGAAACCTGGCTTAGACCTCCGGAAAACGCCTACTTTACCCTCAAACTGCCCAGAATGCCTTCATCCCTTACGAGGGCCGTTTTTTCCTCTTTACTACCCAGAACATTCAACATCCAACAAGAACGGCTCTAAATTGATTTAAAACGCCTTTTTTGGAGAGGTAGTTGCATAAGCCATCGCGGATGTGGCCGCCTTGGAACAAATCTGGACAGAGTTCGGCCGAGAAGGGATGCTATTCCGGCAAGCGCAATAGTTTTTATTGGAATGTCAAAGAGAAGGTCTTTTTGCGTTGGCGGCAGAACTAAAAGGGTACATTGACGCTAGATCGCCATGATGATAGCCGTCAACATGATAGACCGTCCTCTGCTTCTCGGTTTCCGGGAAAACACCTTGGCGATATGCGACACAGGTAGATGGAGAGCTCAGGTAGGCCATTGCCCGGAGGGAGCACACTGTGGATTCAAAAGGGGGAGCTGTTTGTGAAAGATCCCACAAATAGGGCCGATACCGCCAAAGCCTTAAACAAGAGCCGCTTCAAAATCAGCCACTTAAACAAAGTGCGTTTGAACGGCAGCAACTCGATGAGAAAACATTACGGTTTACTCTACTTAATGCTGCTCGTAGTCTTGGGCGCACTAACACTTACTGCAGGCTGTAAACAGCAGATCCAATCTACAGTCCCTCCCCCTTCTGAACCTGCCTCCTCCCTCTCCGATGATGAGATACCTGCTGATGATGAGATAATGGCAAGCGTGACTTCGATAATAGAAGGCGTTCTAGAAAGAGCCAACCTGTGCTCCCGGGAGACAGTGTTCCACCTGGATACAGACGTTGAAGGCGGCACGGTAATCCTTGCGGGCAAGACATCTGACAACCGGCTCAAGCAAGCCATAGTTGATTCGATTTCCCAGATTCCAGGGGTAACCATAGACGACCAGTTCACGGTAATGCCCCCTCCTGAATTGGGTGACAAGACATGGGGCGTTGTGAAACTGCCGGTAATAAACCTTGGCGAGGCCCCCGGCCGGGCTGAGGGAAGCAGCACAGTCACCCAGGCACGGATGGGAGATATAGTGCGCATCCTGGATACCCAGGATGGCTGGTACCTGGTGCAAATGCACGACAAATACCTGGGCTGGGTAAGCCCCTCCACCATAGCCCTTTATGACTCAGACTTGCTAGATGCCTTCTGGTCCGGAGAAATTGCCCTTATAACTGCGAAAATGACCCAGGCCTTAGACGCCCCGGGCGGCGGGATGCTGTTTGCCAAGTGGCTGGTGCAAGGGTCGGTACTGCCTGTAGTTTCTGTGAGCGATGAATGGGCTGAACTCAGCTTACCGGGCGGGGGCAGCACCTTTGTAAAAGCAGAAAGCATAGAGGTGTTTCCCGACCTAGACAGCGTGTTCCAGGAACAAAAGACTGCGGCCGATATCATCGAAACCGCCAAGCAATATCTCGGCCTTCCCTACCTTTGGGGTGGGTGCACTTCCTACGGGTTTGACTGTTCCGGCTTCACGCAGTTTTGCTTCAAGATGAACGGCTATCAATTGAGGAGAGATGCTGACCTCCAATATGAACAGGGCACTCCGGTGCAATCAGTAGAAAACTTGGAACCCGGAGACCTTGTGTTTTTTGAAACTTACAGGCCTGGCCCGTCCCACGTAGGGATCTACATCGGCGATCACCGGTACATCCATTCAGGCAGCTCCTCTGGAGTGGCGATTAACAGTTTTGAGCCTTCCCATCCAGATTATTCGGCGTCTCTTGCACAGAAGTTCCTAGGTGGCCGCCGGATAATCAAATAACCTACAAAACCCGAAGATTTGCTAATGGCAAATGATGCAAAAGGCGGTATCTCCCTGCGCCAGGTCAATACCGCCCCTTGTGCCCTATGCCGCTTAGTACTAGCCGAGTGCACCCCCTTGCTTGGGGATGAACACAATCTGCCCTGGTACCAGTACATTGGGGTCTTCGATTTGCGGGTTGAACGCGATAAGCTCCGACAGGCCGATCCCGAACCTCTGGGCTATAAGGAACATGGTGTCTCCGGATCTTACTACGTATCTCCTGCCATGGTGATGACCATGATGGTGATCATGATCATGGTGATGGCCCGGATGATGCCGGTCATGGTGTCCCCTTGGGATGATGATTATTTCTCCCACTATGATCATGTCGGGGTTCCTGATCTGCGGATTGGCCCTTATAAGCACTTCAAGGGGCACTCCGAACTTCCTGGCGATGCTGAACATTGTGTCCCCCGGCTGAACTACGTACTCTGTGCTTTCTCTGGGGCGTTCAGGCATATCATCGTCAGGCTCCCTGTCTGGACGCCTGTCTGGCCGCCTAGATGGACGATCATCGTCGCCCGACAGGCTTATTCCGCATTTCTCAGCTATCCTCCGCAGGATCCGCATTTGTTCCGCCTTGCGCCCCGTGATCCTCTCAAGCACTGTTTTCTGGCCGGGCTTTGATGCATGTGGGTCGATGATGATGTATCCGTCGTCGATTACCCTTACAAAGTGCCTGTGAATTACAATGATGCACGTCACAAAATCATCGGGAACGCTTATGTCAACTACCGCAGGTGTACTTTCTACCCCCATTACGGCCAAGAGCTCATCACAATCGTGGAGCACATGCCTGTGAATGGACACCAGTTCATCTACTTCTTCAAGGCAGTCGTGCTTGCCTGCGAGCTCGAAGCATTTTTCCAGTACCGGGACCATCTTTCTTTCAGTTGAAAAGATAAAGTGACATGTTTCATGAAGGGTGCTTTCAGTCATTTCCCCTATCCTCTCCCCCCGGATCAATAGGAATAAGGCGTACAGCAGTCTCTCTTTCAACCTATGTCCCTGAAGGGGTTTTGGTTACATGGCCCCGCTATTTCTGGACCAAACTGACGTTTGCTTTTGCAAGGTGGTTAATGGTAAACTCATACCCGGAAGCAATATTTCTCTCATGAAATGTTTCGAAGGAGAGATTATCATGGAAAAACTCACCTACCAGCAGTCCAGGGTGCTTGAAGCCATAAAGGAGTACCTCCAGGAAACCGGGTATCCTCCTTCAGTAAGAGAGCTGGGCAAGAAACTTGGCCTGAAATCTACAGCTACTGTACATAGCCACCTTAGGACTTTGGAGCGCAAAGGATATCTCCTGAGGACAGCACAAAAATCACGCGCCTATACCATTGTAGGTGATATCGTCCACGAGCAGCCTTTACCTGCTGTAATGGTCCCGGTGGTCGGAATGGTCCGGGCGGGCGTGCCTGTACTTGCCGTTGAAAACATAGAGGAGTATGTTCCGCTTCCCCGCTCCTTTGTAAGAAGTGAAAATGTGTTCATGCTTCAAGTTGAAGGGGACAGCATGATAGGCGCAGGTATCCACGAAGGGGATTATGTTATAGTAAGACAGCAAGACACTGCGGAAAACGGCGATATTGTGGTGGCGCTCATCGATGATGAAGCCACGGTGAAAACCTTCTACAAGGAAAAGGGCGCCATAAGGCTTCAACCTGAAAACCCTGAAATGAGCCCAATTATTTCAAAAGATGTGAGGATACTTGGCAAAGTAATAGGGCTGTACCGTTCCCTCCACTGACACACACTTGCCTGCATCAACCCTAAGTCCGCCCCGCAGGAGCGATCCCAAGCTCATCCAGAGCATCTTTTGCCTTCATGCATGCATATACCACATGTTCTTTGGTGAGCCCTCCCTGAAGATATGCAGAATACGGAGGTATGAAAGGCCCGTCGCAAGAGAGTTCAATCGATGACCCCTGCACAAACGTACCTGCAGCCATGATGACCTTATGGGCATAACCAGGCATATCCCAGGGTTCAGGAGATACAAACGAATCCACAGGCGAGGCTGCTTGCACTGCCTTGGCAAGGGCAATCAGCGCCTCAGGGGTTTCCATGTCGATCTGCTGGACGATGTCCCCCCGGCTTTCAAACGGTCCAGGGTCAGTCTTGTATCCCAGTCTACTAAAAAATAACGATGCAAAACATGCACCCTTAAGCGCTTCCCCCACCACCTTTGGCGCAAGGAACACACCCTGATACACGTCTCTGTATCCGTAGGGATTGCTGCCCGCTTCTTTGCCTAATCCGGGAGCGTACAAGGATTCTGCAACCAGGTCAACGTACTTCTCAGGGCCAACCACATACCCCCCTGTGGAAGCCAACCCACCACCGGGATTCTTGATGAGCGACCCAGCGGTGATTGATACGCCAAGGGACGGAGGTTCATACACATGGGTAAATTCGCAGTAGCAATTGTCCACCAAAGTCAAGACATTAGGCCACCGCCGGTTAAGGATTTCCATGAAGGTCCTCATGGACTCCATGGATATGGTTTTTCTGCTTGAATAGCCGCGTGAACGCTGAATGAATATCACCGTGTTATCCTCGACAATGTGTTCAGCCAGCACATTTTCCATTTCACTGCTGTCAATCAATCCTGACTCAAAATCAACCAGACATGAGCACTCGCGGTATCTGACGCCTAACCCAGCCAAACTGTTGCTAGAAGGCCCGTTTTCACCTGGCTCAATGCCTATTACAGGGCGAAGGGTTTCGTAGGGCGTGCCTGTGACAGATAACAGAACATCTCCGGGACGCAAGAGGCCAAACAAAGCTGTCTTAAGTACATGGGTGCCCGAAGTCCAGGCAAGCCGCACAAGCGCCGACTCGCCCCCAAATACCTTTGCGAATAACCGTTCCAGGCCGTCTCGGCCTGTATCCCCGTATCCGTAGCCGGTAGAAGGCCACATGTGGGAAAGCGAGATCCTTGTGTCACCGAACGCTTCCAGCACCCTGACTTGGTTGCAGAACACGAGTTCGTCTATGCGGTTCCAAACATCCTCAAGTTCCGCAATGCACTCTAATGCTAGTTCCAACGTGCCTTTCGATACATCAAACCGACTCTGGTGTAATCTCAACTGCGATCACCCTGAAAGCTTCTTGTTAATCCTGTTTGCATCCACTGGGTTTAACCTGCATATAATCAGTGCTCCTGATTCTCCGTGTACCTCATCGAGTATTGACCCGCATGTCCGTATCTCCGAAACAATGTCCCACATGGAATACGGCACCAGCAGCGAAACCACCTGTGTGTCCCTGAGGAGCTCGTCTTCAACCATTGCGGCCAATTCATCGATACCATCGCCATGCAGGGCTGAAATCCCCAAGGCCCTGCCCTTGGTGCCCGCCATTATATTATCCACTTCTTTGTCTGGAAGCATGTCTATCTTGTTAAACACCGTAATCATCGGGATTTGAGAAGCACCCAGATCTCGCAGGACGTTTTCCACAGTTTCGGCCTGGTGTTCCCATGTAGGCGAAGATGCATCCACCACGTGGATGAGCAAGTCCGCTTCAAGCGATTCTTCCAAAGTAGCCCTGAATGCGTATACCAGCTCATGGGGTAGCTTTTGTATAAAGCCAACCGTGTCTGACAGCAGCACCACCATTCCCGAGGGCAGAATCCATCGTCTGGTCCACGGGTCGAGGGTTGCAAACAGCATATCGTCACACAGCACTTCTTCGCCTGTAAGCGCCCGAAACAGCGTGGATTTGCCGGCGTTGGTGTAACCTACAAGAGACACCTGTGGAATGCGTGACTCACGCCTGCGCTTGCGCTGCATCTCCCTGACTTTACGCACCTTCTCGAGGCTATCGGTTAGCTGTGATATCCTTCTTCTTAAGACCCTCCGGTCAACCTCAAGTTTCTGCTCTCCCGGACCGCGGGTGCCGATACCGCCGCCCAAGCTTGACATGGCCGCGCCGTGGCCTGTGAGTCGAGTGAGTTCATGCCGCTTGGTGGCAAGTTCCACCTGCAGCTTACCTTCCTTGGTCCTGGCGCGCTGGGCGAAAATCCTAAGGATTACCTCTGTGCGGTCAAGCACCTGAACCCCCAGAATTTCTTCCAGATTGTACGCCTGGGACGGGGAAAGCTGGCCGTCGACCAGCACATAAGAAGCGCCGTAATCCGTAACGAGCCCGGCTATCTCCTGTACCTTGCCCCTTCCCAAGTAAGTAGCGGGGTCAGGAGCCGGCCTTTCCTGGATGACTGTAGCCGCCACTTCCAAACCAAGGGTTTCCGCCAGGCGGGCCAATTCCTGTACAGACTCCTCCGCAGTAAGAGAAAACTCATCTGTGTCCCTGGCCTTACCTTTCACGTCGAGGGCGCAGATGACAGCTTTGGGCTTGGTTTCGTGAGCCGTCTTGTTCAATGGCTTCCCTCCCGGAATCCGCAGAAACATCTAAGTCCATTCTAAACCATCTGCATGGAAGTTTCACAGGATCCCGCCACTCCATTCAAGTACATCATCTGGCTTGCCGGTATATGGTCTGTAGTCCAATCTCTGGTGTAATGTTACCTGAGAATCACAACGAAGCCTCTAACAGGTCTCTCGAGGTTATGGTCATAAGGTCCTGCTTGTTGAAGCAATTAGACTGCATGAGTCTCACAGCTTGCCGCCGGATGGCCTTTTCAATCAGGTTCCTCACCATCCGCGCATTAGACGACACCGGCTCTTGCTGGAGCTTTTCCCTGATGATGTTTTCGAACACCGGCAAAAGGCCATCGGCAAGCCGGTAATCCCTGTTCTTGAGCATCAGGCAGCCTATTTGAACCAGCTCGTCAACTGTATAATCGGGAAAAGTCAGGTGGATGGGAAACCGGGATCGCAAACCCGGGTTTGTGTCAAGAAAGCGCTCCATTTCCTTGGGGTAACCTGCCAGGATGACTACCAGCTCTTTTGCGTGGTCTTCCATCCCTTTGACCAGACAATCGATACACTCTTTGCCGAAATCCTTCTCGCCGCCTCTAGCCAGAGAATAGGCTTCGTCTATAAAGAGGATGCCCCCCAGGGCTTTGCGGATGTGATCCCTGGTCTTCTGGGCGGTATGGCCGATGTACTCCCCCACAAGATCAGCCCGTTCGACTTCAACTACATGCCCCTTGGCCAGAAGCCCTGCTTCAAACAACAGTTTGCCGAGTATCCTTGCGATGGTGGTCTTCCCGGTGCCTGGATTACCCTTGAAAACCATATGGAGTATTGTGTTTTCCTGCAAGAGTCCGGCTTTGCTCCGGTGCTTTTGGACTTCAGCAAAAGCGTAGATTTCAAAGATGAGCTCCTTTATGTGGGCCATCCCCACCAAAGAGTTAAGTTCTTCTAAGGCACTCTTGCCCCGCATGAGTCCCTTGAATACATGCTCCTGTATCCGGGGCTTTTCGTGTGGCGCGGCGTCCCTGGTTGATACAACCCTCAGAGTTGGTCTGTTGGCGTAAGCTGCGATTTTGATCCTCCCCCACATCCCAGAACTTCTTCCTCGGCCTGGCTGGATCATTATACGCAGCAAAGTGCAGGGATGATAGTGGACGCAAAACACAAGAGCCCCGGCCTGCTTCTGCAGGCTGAGGCTGCTTCATTGCCGGTTTGTTTCTTTACTCTATGCGTTCAAACCGTGGGGCTTGCTTTCTGCCTTTTCTCTGCTTCTGGGATCTTTCGTCTTCAACAAGCTGTACGAATGTATCCGGGTCTTGCTCAAAGGTGGCCAGGCACCTATCTGAGCAAAAATGGTAAGTCTGTCCTCTGAACTCTGACCGTAAAGACTTGTCGCGGTCACGTACATTCATTCCACATACAGGGTCCCTTGGCATGTTATCACCTCCCTGAAAAGACCGCTTTCAGAGAGGAGTATACCCAAACGGCTTCAATTCATGCCGGAACTCTGTCTGGTTTGGGAGATCAGCCCAGCCGCTTAATCCTCAGCAATGTCATCGTCTAGCGTATCAGCGTCAGCTCCCCTGTCCCGCTGAACTGAGAAGTTTACCGATCTTAAAGGACTTACTGTTGAAATGGCATGTTTGTAGATGAGCATCTGCTTGCCTTCTGATTCGAGCAGTACCGTGTAGCTGTCAAAGGCTTTGACATGGCCTTTGAGCTGGAATCCGTTCACCAGGTATACCGTAGCAAGTACATTGTCCTTTCTGATCTGGTTCAGGAAACTGTCTTGAAGGTTGATGGCACTCTTAGAACCCATGTCTGTTCCCTCCAGTTATCCTCCGGTGCACCAGTCAAGTCTTAAGCCAATCATCGATCAAGCGCCGGGCTTCTTCTATAAGCTGACTTCGAGTTTTATGCTTGCCAAAGGGCAGCCAAATTATGCCTTCTTCTTTGGCAAACCATGTAAACTGTCTCTTTGCAAACCTCCTGGTATTTCTCTTCAAGATATCCTTGGTTTCCGCCTCCGTCGCCAATCCTTTGAGCATCCAGATTATCTCCTTGTAGCCCAGTCCTTGCATGCTGTTAAGCTCTTCTGAGTATCCCATCTTCAACAGGTTTAGCACTTCCTCCACCAGGCCCCGCTCAAATTGCTCGTCCACTCTATCATCGATTTTTTCGTACAATTCTTTACGATCCCATTGGATAGCCAGCATCAACGAATCATATATACGTTTCTTCTTGAGATATTTACGTTCAGAAATCGGCCGGTTTGTAGCCCGGTAGTACTCGATTGCCCGTATAACCCGCTTCAGGTCATTAGGATGTAGGGTCTGGTACGACTCAGGATCGATATCCTTGAGCATCTCGTGGACTACAGCCGGCCCACGGCGTTCTGCCAGCACCTTAAGTTCCTGCCTCAGCTTTTGGTCGGGAGGAGCATCCCTAAGGGGAAAATCGTAAAGCAGCGCCCTTATGTAAAACCCGGTGCCCCCGACTATGCACGGCAGCCGGCCCCTGCTTGTGATATCGGCCACGGCTTCTCTGGCAAGCATCTGGAACTCGCTCACGCTCCACGGCTCATCTGGATACTTTATGTCTACCAGGTGGTGGGGCACCTGTTTCATCTGTTCCGGTGTGGCCTTGTCGGTACCGATATCCATGTAACGATATACCTGCATTGAATCGGCAGATATTATCTCAATCGGATAGATTTCAGCCAAATCCAACGCCAACCGGGATTTTCCCGAGGCAGTGGGGCCGGTGATAACGAGAACCTTAGTCAAGCTTACCCGTACTCCCTCTCAAATGTCTCAATATCCTTGGCAAGTCCATTATATAGTATGGACACCTGCTCCACCTAACGGCCGAAGAAGCCATTTAGCTCTGCTACCGGGATCTCATGCACCGTGGGCCTGCCATGAGGGCAAGTCCGGGCTTGGGGGTTGGCCCAGAGGGATCGTATTAGCGCCTGAGCTTCCTGTTTGGTCAGAGGCTGTTTGGCTTTGATAGATGCGTGACAAGCAGCGGTAGCTATCTGTGCCTGTGCTACCGCCCTGTCGGCGGACATTCCGCTTGTCCCTTGATACGCGGTACGCAATACCTCTTGGATGGCTGCTGCAGGAAGAGCTTGCCCTAAGATCAGCGGCACTTTGGTGACCATTACAGTCCTGGTGCCTATCGGCCTGCTTGAGAACCCTACCTGCTCCAGCTCATCCCTATATTCCTCATAAAGGGCGGCTTCAGTTGGTTCAAGCTGGATTATCTCAGGGAGCAGCAGTTCCTGGCTGCCACTTGCCCCCTGGCACAGTGAGTGGTACGCAAGGCTTTCCGCAAGCGCATGCTGGTCGATTATAAGCAGGGATGTAGGCGTCTTTGCCACAAGATACATGTCTTGAAGCGAGCCCATATATTGCCACTCACATTCATCTGCACTGTCACTTAGCAGCTGAGGGCTTTTCTCATGCAACTTAAGCGGCTGTGTCTGCATCTTCTGGATGGTTTGGATGATCTCTTTCGGGGCTTCCGTCTTTGTCGGTAAAACATCAGCAGACCGATGCAAGCTAGCCCCTGTACCTGGTGGGCTTGCGCCTGGTTCACTTAAGTAGCCGGCCCGGGACAAGGCTTGTCTCACGCTTTGGCTGATCCTGCGCCTTATCTCAGTCTCGTTTCCGAATTTTATTTCCGCCTTGGTGGGGTGGACGTTAACGTCTACGGAATCCGGCTTCAAGGTAAGTTCCAGCACCGCCACAGGATATGTCTTAGGAGGCAACAGGCCTGCATAAGCATGGTCCAGCGCCCACCCAAGGGAAGTATTCTTCACCGGCCTGCGATTCACAGAAAAAACCTGCCTGTCCCTGCTCCGCCTGTACAGCCTGGGCAACCCGGCAAAACCACTAATCCTTATGCCGCCGAAATCATTGGAGACTTCAACCATCGACTGGACCGTTTCCGGGCCAAAAATGTTTGCCAGTGCGTCTTGGAGCCCGTTGCCGGTGGTATGGAGCACCACCCTTCCTTGGGAAGTGAGGGTAAAACTTATGTTGTGCCACGCAAGGGCGAGCCGCTCCACGGTATCAATAACTGCATTCCTCTCAGTGGCCTGAGATTTCAGGAATTTGAACCGGGCTGGGGTGTTAAAAAACAGGTCCGTGACTGTAATCGTGGTACCTTGGGGCAGCCCCTTTTGTGTGACTTCAGTAACCTCTCCGCCCTCCACATGTATGCTTGTACCTATTTCGCTTTCTCCCGCCTTAGTTTCTAGGGTCAATTTGGAGCATGACGCAATAGAGGGCAAGGCTTCTCCTCTAAAGCCAAGTGTCGCTATATTATCCAGGTCCTCTATTGAACTGATCTTTGATGTAGCAAACCGTTCCAGCGACAAGAGTGCATCTTCCCTGGTCATCCCCCTGCCATTGTCGCTTACCCTGATTAGTGTTATTCCCCCGTCAACTATCTCTATTGAAATCCTGTCAGCACCGGCATCGATGGAGTTTTCAACCAACTCCTTTACGACAGAAGCAGGGCGCTCTATCACTTCCCCTGCAGCTATCTGGCTTGAAAGCAAAGGATCCAGTTTCTTTATAATAGGAGTCATCAAGAATCACCCTGTTCGCCGCGTAGTTCCCGGGTAAGCATATATAACAACTCCAAAGCTTGGAAAGGAGTCACGTGGTTGATATCCAGGGACTCAAGCTTGGATATCACGGCACGGTGGCTTTCTGGCACAACTTCCTCAGCTTGAGGGCCCGGGGCACCGAAAAGCACGTGTTGGCCTTCTGGCACGTACATAGACCCGAGGTTCCTGGAAGCCACGTTACCTAGAATGCCCTTGGCTGACCCGCCTTTGCGGGCCTCAGTTTCAAGGGCGTGGAGGATCTCCCTGGCACGGGCAATCACACTGTCAGGCAGCCCTGCCATACGGGCCACGTCGATCCCGAAACTACCTTCTGCTACCCCTTTCTTGACTTTCCTGAGGAACACGATATCGTCGCCGGACCGCTTTACCGTTACGTGGTAATTGGCTATCCCCGGCTTTAGGTCGGAAAGCAGGGTGAGTTCTCGGTAGTGGGTAGCCACCAGCCCCCTTGCCCCTAAACTGCTTTGGTCCGCCAAGAACTCCACTACAGCCCACGCAACGGACAGCCCATCGAAGGTGCTGGTCCCCCTACCGATTTCGTCAAGGATCACAAGGCTCCGGGAGGTGGCATTGCGCAAAATCCTCGCCACTTCGTTCATCTCGACCATGAAAGTAGACTGGCCCATGACCAGATCATCATACGCACCCACCCTGGCAAAAATCCTGTCCACGACTGAAACGGTGCACGATTTACACGGGACAAACGACCCCATTTGAGCCATGAGCACTATAAGCGCGGCTTGCCGACAGTAGGTTGACTTGCCACCCATATTAGGCCCGGTGACAATCAGAACCCTCTGGGCTTCGTCAAGCACCAAATCGTTGGGCACAAACCTTCCAGGGGGAAGCACCCTTTCTAATACCGGATGCCGCCCTTCTTTGATGATGATCGGCCCATCGCCGGTAACCTCAGGCCTCACATAGCCGTACAGGGACGCCGCTTCAGCCAAGCTGCAGCATACATCCAGCTGGGCAATGGCAGCAGCCGTGTACTGCAGCCTCCTTATGTGGGATTCCACAAAATCACGCAGTTCGCAGAACAGCCTGTACTCTTCCTTAAACAACCTTTCTTCGGCGCCTAGAATCGCGGCTTCTTTATCTTTAAGTTCAGGGGTGATAAACCTTTCCGCGGAAACCAGGGTCTGCTTGCGTATGTAATCGTCGGGCACCAGACTCAGGTTGGGCTTGGTAACCTCTATGTAGTACCCGAAGACCTTGTTGTATCCCACCTTGAGTGATTTTATGCCCGTCCTCTCCCGCTCTTTGGCTTCAAACTGGATGAGCCAGTGTTTGCCCCCGGTAGCCAGCTCCCTCAACTCATCCACTTGAGGGCTGTATCCTGACCTGATTATTCCGCCCTCAGTCACGGATATAGGGGGATCGTCGACGATGGCTGCACGTATTGCCCCGGCTACTTCGGGCACTTCGTCGAGGCTGCTGTGGATGCGCTGGAGCAAACGAGATGAAGCCCCTGCAATCTGTTGCTTCAGGCGAGGCACCTGTTCCAGAGAAGCCGCAATGGCATTGAGGTCCCGGGCGTTGCATGACTTGTACGAAATCCTCGCCACCAGCCGCTCCAAGTCCTTAATGCCTGAAAGGGAGGCCCGCAAGGTATTCCTCAAGGAAGCATTCCCGTAGATTTCATCTACTGCATCTACCCTCTCCTCTATCGCAGCAGGATCTTTCAGCGGGCGCTCTATCCATTTCTTGAGCAACCTAGACCCCATGGTGGTACAGCACTTGTCCAACACCCAAGCAAGGGAACCGTACGTCTCACCCTGGAGACGCCTGGTAAGTTCGAGGTTTCTCCTGGTGGCATGATCAAGTTCCACAAAAGCTTCATCTAAATACAGGTTAGGCTTTCTTAAATGGCTAAGCTCAGTCATCTGGGTGGCGTCCACGTACGCCATAAGACCTGAAAGCGCCATGTATGCCGGACCGGGCAAGCCGCTAAGTTCCCACTCATCCTCAAACAACCCCCTGTATTTGCCGGGGTTGAACTCATCATCGGGCAGGAAGCTCACAAGAACCCCAGGCAGGTTCTTACGTGCAGCTTGAACCACGCTTGTCCCCTCAAGGCTTAAAGGAAACACGCATTCTTTGGGAAGCAGACGGGTAAGCTCGTCTGCCACGCTGTTTAACTGGAGATTTGAGCCATCCGGCGATGTTTCAGGGTCAAACCATGCCAGGAGCACTTCCCCCGTGGACAAATCAGCCGAACACAGCCCTACGGCTCCCACAAGCTCTCGGCCACGGTATTGGGCATAGACCACAGATAAGTAGTTGGGCGCGGCATCCTCTGCCCCCTCCCAGTAGGTCCCGGGGGTTATGACCCTGACCACATCGCGTCTGACAAGGCCTTTTGCCTCGGATGGGTCTTCTACCTGCTCGCATATGGCAACCTTGTAGCCCTTGGACACCAGGGTTTTTATATATTCATCCACCGAGTGGTGAGGCACGCCGCACATAGGTATCGGCTGGCCTTTGAGGGTTCCCCGGCTGGTAAGCGCAATTCCCAGTTCCTTGGAACCTATCTTGGCATCATCGAAGAAAAGCTCATAGAAGTCGCCTAGCCTAAAGAAGAGCAAACAATCCTGGTACTGTGCCTTCAATGATTCATACTGGCGTATCATTGGAGTTTTACCCGACAATAACCCTACCTCCGGTTATAAGCTCTTGTGCTGGCCGGCTTGGGCTAGGGGGCCTTTGAGGTGCCACGTGCCGGCTTCCTCTATCATCACATTCACCAGGTCCCCTGGCTTGGGGCCCTTGGTGGTACATACCACAAGCTTGTTGGTCCGGGTGCGTCCCCGGAAATACTCTGGATTCCTAAGATCAGGCTCTTCAATCAGCACCTCTTGCACGGTGCCGACAAGGGCATTGTTGATTTCCTGGGTGATTTCATTCTGAACCTTCACAAGTTCCTGGAGCCTATCTGATTTGACTTTCCGAGGAAGCTGATTAGCCATCCTGGCGGCAGCCGTACCTGCCCTGGGAGAATATATGAACGTAAACGCCCCGTCCAATCTGACTTGCTCGAGCAAATCCAGGGTATCTTGAAAATCTTGGTCAGTCTCTCCTGGGAATCCCACGATAATGTCGGTGGTCACGGAAGCGCCGGGGATTTGCTCTTTGATGTAATAGACCAGCTCCATGTACTGTTCCCTAGTATACCCCCGGTGCATGAGCTTGAGGATGCGATTGCTGCCCGATTGGAGGGGCAGATGGAAATGCTCGCAAATATGCTTTGATTGCTTTATCGTATCCACCATTTCCTTGGTGAAATCCCTGGGATGGGACGTGGCATAGCGTATCCTTTGGATTCCAGGGATCTGGTCGATGCTTTCCAGCAGCTGGACGAACCCTATGCCGTTATCCAGGTCCAAGCCATAGGCATTTACGTTTTGCCCCAAAAGGTGTATCTCGATGTATCCCTGCCGCACAAGCGCTTCTACTTCTTCCATGATGAACCTGGGCTCTCGGGATACCTGTGGCCCTCTCACAAAAGGCACGATGCAATACGAACAGAAGTTATCGCAGCCGTACATTATGGTAACATAGGCACTTACACCGGGCACTTTGACCCTGGGAAGTTCTTCTGGAAGCATCTGCGTGGACTCGGTCCTACGGGCTTCAGTCCTGCTGGGCGAAACCGCAGTGAGCAGTTTTACAGATGGCCTATTGAGTGCCTCGAGCACCAGTTCCGGGATCTTGTGGATGTGGCCTGGGCCGACCGCTACATTCACGTAAGGAGCCTTCGCCCTTATCCGTTCTACGGTCTGGGGTAGCTGGGCCATGCACCCGGCCAACACTAGCACCGGCGCCTTGCCGTCTCTGCGTTCAAACGCCAGTTGGCCTAACCTGCTCCATACCTTGTCTTCGGCAGACTGCCTCACCGCGCAGGTATTCACCACTACCACGTCTGCGTCCAGGGCATCTTGAGCCTGGGAAAATCCGGCTTGTTCCAGCAAGCCGCCTATGGTCTCAGAGTCCCTGACGTTCATCTGGCATCCGAAAGTTTCTATAAAGTAAGTAAGGTTATGGTTGCTCATATCAGGTACATACACTCCCCAAGGTTTCTACCCTCATATTATAGTTGTGTCTAAGCCACCGTACAAATGTCCGGGGCAGCAGCTACCCCAGATCAACCACTTGGGTGCTCATGGCGCACTCCTGGGCAAGTCCTTCGACGTCGAGGAGCTCTTCGGCCTTCTCAGCAGCATCCAGCCGTGGTCTGGTCACAGGGTGCTTTGGCACAAACACCGAACAGCAGTCTTCATAAGGTAATATGGATATGTCGTAAGTGCCGATCTGTTGTGCCAGGCGTACCGTCTCAACCTTGTCGAAACACAAAAGCGGCCTCAGCACGGGATAGTCAGAAACCTTTTCGATTACACGCAGGCTCTCAAGCGTTTGGCTTGCAACTTGTCCAAGGTTATCCCCGGTAAAGATAGCCAGCCCTCCCTGCTTGTGGCATATTATAGAAGCCACCCTCATCATCATCCGCCTCATGATTATAACCCGGTACTTCTCGGGACACTTGTCCATGATCTCAGTCTGGATCTTGGTAAACGGCGCCACAAGCAGCCTCATGTCCGGGCTGTACCGCCTTAAAGCTTTGCAGATGTCTACTACCTTGTCTCTGGACCTGATGCCCGTGATAGGATAACTCCAGAAGTGCAGGGCATCTACGGCAACTCCCCGCTTCAGGGCAAGGTAGCCGGCCACAGGACTGTCGATTCCCCCTGAAAGGAGCAGGATTCCTTTGCCCGAAGTACCTACAGGCAAGCCCCCGGGGCCTTCTACCTGGCCCCTGTAGATATACGTGCGCTCCGACCTGATTTCGATGATGAGGTGGACAGCCGGCTTGTGTACATCTACAGTGAGCCCGGACACGTTCCGGAGGACCGCTGCCCCAACTGCCTGATTCACCTCAGGCGACGTAAGAGGGAAACTCTTATCCGCCCGCCTTGTGTCTACTTTGAAGCTCACGGGAGGAGTGAATTCTGCCTTAGCCAGCTCCATCCCGTAGACGGCCGCTTGCTTGATTGCATCTAGATCGCTGTCTACCGCCAACCCCGGACTGATTGCTACAATACCGGGCACGCGGGACAGTACATCGAGATACTGTTTCTCCAGCTCTTCGCTTTCCAGGCCTGTAACGTAGAACCTGCCGTGGGACGTGGACACCTTCTCCCGCGCATCCTCATCCAAGACAGACAGGGCCTTTACTACGTTCTGCTTGAGTTTGTCCTCAAATTGCCGCCTGTTCCGCCCTTTGAGGCCTATTTCACCGTACCGGATAAGCAACACTCTTTCCATGTTCCATGCTCCTTTAACCTAAGTTGACCTCCTGCGCCATGGCGCAAGCTGCTTAAGCGCGTCTGCCAAGGCTGATACGGTAGTGTCCACATCCTCAACAGTAGTGAACACAGACATGGAAAACCTGATGGCAGACAGCGCCTCATCTTGCCCCATGCCTAGCGCCAGGATCACCGGGCTTGGTTTGCTCTTCCGGGAAGAACACGCAGAACCTGTAGACACGAACACGTTGCGCTGTTCCAAAGCATTGACAATGGTCTCACCCCGAAATCCCGGAAACGAGAAATTGACGATGTGGGGCGCGGCTTTGTCTGGCTCAGGGCTATTAAGCACGGCATCAGGTACTGCCTCCAAAATCCCGCTGACAAGCCGTTGTCTCAACTCGTATAGCTTCCGTCTTGCCTCACGCCCGAACTGAGCCCACATGTCACACGCCAGCCCAAACCCTACGATACCCGGCACATTTTCAGTGCCGGAACGTAACCCCTGTTCCTGGCCTCCGCCGAAAAGCAAGGGATACATGGGCACGCCCTTCTTGATGTAAAGCGCGCCTACGCCCTTGGGGCCGTGTATCTTATGGGCACTGATGCTCAACAGATCTACACCCCATTTGTCTACATCGATATCCATCCGGGCAAACCCCTGGACGGCATCTACGTGAAATCTGGGGCGCCTTGGGCCCAGCTTTGCAAGGCCGGCCCCTATCTCCGCGCATGGCTCGATGGAACCGATTTCATTTTGGACCAGGATAACCGATACCAGGCAGGTATCATCTTCTACCAATGACAGCACCTCATCGGGATCTACCCTTCCATCCCTGCCGACAGGAACCACTGACACTCTGTAACCTAGCTGCTCTAAGTACTCGGTCGTAGCCAAGACCGACGGGTGCTCTACAGCCGAAGTAATCACGTGCTTGTACCTTGGCCCCGCTGACCTTATGCTCCCGAAGATAGCCCAGTTGTTGGATTCAGTTCCCCCTGAGGTGAAATATATCTCGTCTTCTGCGGCTCCTATTAGCGCCGCCACAGACCTCCTGGCTTTGCTAACCAGTTTCTCAGCTTCATAACCCATCCTGTGAAGGGACGACGGATTGCCAAACTGTTCTGCATAAACGGTTTTCATGGCGTCTATAACTTCAGGAAAAGGCCTGGTAGTGGCCGAATTATCCATGTAGACCGGTGCCGCGCTCGTGCTCAAGACCATACCTCCATCAATCAACGGGTTTTGTGCCTTCACTTCATATTATCTTCTTTTGGCTCCGCCCTCACACCATATATTACGATACATTCTAACCGCCCCCTCTTCTACTGTCGCAGGGCTGTATGTACAATAATATAGCTAACGGCACAACGTATGGCGGAGTGGGAGACGTGAACAAACGATTCCGGAGGCAGCTTTTTAGCAGCATAGGGGATGCAATTGCAGACCATGAAATGATACAGGCAGGAGACAGGATACTGGTTGCCGTGTCAGGTGGTAAAGACAGCCTGTTTATGGCTTGGGCCCTGGCAGACATACGCAAGCGTTCACCGATCAAGTTCCACCTTGAAGCCGTGACCATTGATCCCGGAGAGCCATGGCAGCTTAGTAGCGCCCAGCTGTCAGCTATCAGCAGCTTTCTCTCAGGCCTGGGTATCCCCCATCACGTGGTACCGTCACAGATTGCCCAGATAGTCATGAATTACCCAGGCAACAAGACACCTTGCTCTTTGTGCGCGAACCTCAGGCGCGGCTGTCTCCACCAAACTGCCAGCGAGCTGGGGTTTAACAAGGTGGCGTTAGGCCACACCCTTGACGACGCCATAGAAACCTTATTTCTCAACATGTTCTTCACCGGGAGTTTACGGTGCTTTAGACCTAAGACCTACCTTTCAAGGCGCAGGGTCGAAGTTATCCGGCCCATAGTATACGTAGAGGAACCCTGGATAGTGCAGGCAGCAAAGGAGCTGGCCCTCCCTGTGGCACCCGCCCAATGCAGCTATTCAGGCAATACCAACCGGCACTCCATGAAAACCTTGGTGGCTGAGCTCAGCGAAAACATACCCGGACTTAGGCGCAAAATGACAAATGTGCTCAAAGCCGTGTGGCGGCAGATGCCGGCTATTGATTGAGCAACCTCGAAAGGCCGGTAAGCCCTTTTTTCCTGTCCTTTCTAGAAGCTGCCATTACAAGGGTATACCTGAGATACCTTACCTCGGCAACCAGGCGCTCAACCACCTGGGTGAGCCGTTGGATTTGCTCTTTCTCTGAGATTGAGCTAGTGCAGATCTCACGCCTTAGGTCCAAAATCATATCCTGCACCGACGGCCCTCGGCTCATATCTTCTGCTATTCCGTCAAGACAGCCTAGCCACGAGCCGGAGGAGCCGTGGGCCACTTCCCAGCTTTTGATCTCAGGTGCAACTTGGCTTGTGGCAGCAGATGCCACTTGCTCGGTGATCCTGCCTAAGACCACATCAGGCCAAGCAGAATCACCTTTGGCTTCAACCAGGGCTTTACTGATTTCGGCATCTGAAAATCCTTGCTCCCGCATGGTCACGATCAGCGAAATCGCACCCAAAGATTTCCTCGGCACTTTGTTGGAGGGAGTAATCCCTAGTATTTTCCCGAACTTGGCGTTTATCTCTTTCATTACCGGCTTGGACAAACCAAGCCACTCGCCTACATCGGACCAATATACTTCATCCATTGTTCTTCCCCCAGGTAGTTTTCCATAAGTTGTCATACGTATAATACCATACATTCCAGAAGTTGGCACGCTAAGCACCAGGCAGATTTGACTTTGCCTCTCTTTATTTACTGCTGAAGACAAGTTATGTTAGACTTAGGCTTGGTGGTCTCTCTTTGTGCAATAAATGCTAGAGGTAGGTGCAGTAACAACATGAGTGAGCTTATGTCTCTTATGCGTCCCCAATCAGTGGCCATCATTGGTGCCTCAAACACACCGGGCAAGATTGGTAACGCAGTTGTGGAAAACATGAAGTCCTCAGGATTTACCGGCGAGATTTACCCCATTAACCCCAAAGATCCCGAAGTCTGCGGGCTCAAAGCGTACCCGTCAATTCTCGATGTGGGAAAGCCTGTAGACGTAGCAGTGTTGTGCGTCCCGGCCAAGGTATCTGTTCCCGTTGCTGAAGAATGCGGGAAGGCCGGCGTAAAGCACATGATTGTGATCACCGCCGGGTTTAAGGAAGTTGGCCCGGAAGGCCGCGAGCTGGAGAACAAACTCGTGGAAATCGCCAGGAAGTACGATATGAGGATTGTCGGGCCGAACTGTCTGGGTGTCATGGATACCCACACACCCTTTAACGCCACTTTCGCCAAGAACATGGCGCTTGAGGGCAGCATTGCTTTTATCTCTCAAAGCGGCGCGTTGTGCTTGGCCATTTTGGACTGGAGCCTTAAGACCGGCCTGGGCTTTAGCCAGTTTGTAAGCTTCGGTAACAAGTCTGACCTCAACGAAGCTGATTTCATCGAAATCGCAGCCAACGACCCCAACACCAAAGTAATTTGCTTGTATCTGGAAGACATTGTGGATGGGCCTAGGTTCATCGAAGTGGCAAAGGAAGCCACCAAGAAGAAGCCTGTGATCATCCTCAAGTCTGGGGTCAGCGCTGCCGGCGCCAAGGCAGCTTCGTCACACACAGGCGCGCTTGCAGGCTCCGATACTGCCTATGAGACCGCATTCAGGCGTGCAGGCGTACTCAGGGCGTCAACCATGACCGAACTGTTCGATCTGGCCAGCGCATTCACAACCCAGCCCATTCCCAAGGGCAAGCGTGTGGCTGTGATCACCAACTCAGGCGGGCCGGGAATCGTCGCCAGCGACGCCATCGAGCTGGGCGGATTGGAAATGGCGCAGTTTAGCCAAAATACTCTGGAATTCCTCAAGGAGACCATGCCGTCGATGGCAAACATCCAAAACCCCATCGACGTTATCGGAGATGCACATTACGACAGGTACGAAAACGCTCTCAATGCAGCGTTGGCCGATCCCAATGTAGATGCTGCAACCGTGCTGCTGTCACCCACTGCTGTTATTGAAGTAGACAAAGTGGCAGAAGCAATCGTCGAGGCAAGGAAGAAGTATCCGGACAAGCCGATAACTGCTGCTTTCACAGGCGGGTTTGCGGTAGAGAAAGGTGTCAACTACCTGCAGGAGCACGGTGTACCCACATACGCATTCCCTGAACCGGGCGTACATACCCTTATCGGTATGGCCAAGTACGCAGAATTGAGAGAAGCCGTCCAAGACCAAGAAGAATGGGTATTTGATGACGTAGACAGCGACAAAGTCCAGGAAATCTTCGATAAAGTGCTGGCAGACGGAAGAGACTTGTTGCTCAGCCCGGAAGCTGCCCAGGTGGCAGAAGCCTACAAGATCCCTGCAGCTCCTTCCCGTCTGGCCACAACTGCAGAAGAAGCGCAAAAGTTCGCCGAAGAGATGGGCTTCCCTGTGGTCATGAAGATCTCTTCGCCTGACATCATGCACAAGACCGACATCGGCGGAGTCAAGGTCGGACTTGAGTCTGCAGAAGAAGTAAAAGCCGCCTTTGAGTCCATCATGGAAAACTCCAAGAAGGCCGCCCCTCAGGCCAAGATTTACGGCATAGAAATCCAGAAGATGATGCCCAAGGGCGACGAGATCATCATAGGGATGATCAAGGACCCAACCTTTGGCCCGATGGTTGCTTTCGGTTCAGGCGGAATCCTGGTTAACCTGCTTCAGGACGCTTCGTTCAGGTTGGCCGCAGGGATCACCAAGCGGGAGATCGAAGAAATGATCACCGAGACCAAAGCATATACCATCCTTAAGGGCTTCAGAGGCGCCGAACCCGATGACATCCCTGCAATTGTGGAAACAGTCGCCAGGGTGGCCCAGCTGTGCCGCGACTTCCCGCAGATATCCGAGCTGGATATTAACCCGGTTTTTGCATATCCTAAGGGACTGAGCGCCATCGATATCAAGATTAAGCTATCTAAGTAGGCAGCTTCAGGACATAACTTGCAGGTAACCGGGCTTAGCCCCGGTTACCTGCAACCATCGTTCAAGGAGGTTCGTGCTTAGTCCAAATGTCACACGACGCCGGCATGCCTAAACACCAACAAAGCAGAACTCAGGAACAGCAAACAAGAAGGCCTCAAGCAGGCCTAAAGCGGAGAAGAAGGAGACGCCGTCCCACCCTTAGCCTTGAGCCAAGGCCATACCACGACGAAATACCCGATCCCGAACGGCAGTATATCCCGGAATAAGCTAGCGTACCGCCGATGCCATGCGCTTTAAGGCTTGCACACCGTCGTAGGATATGCCGTAACTGCCTATCATTGCACCTTCGGATGATGTTGCGCTGTGAAAATCCGATCCTCCTGTAACCACTAAGCGGTTTTCCCTGGCCATATGCAAGTACTTCTGCTGGGAGCCGATGTCGTGCTCAGGATGGAACACTTCTATCCCTTGGAGGCCGTACTCCATGAGTTCAGTAAGCAGCCAGTCGGCATTGGTTATGCCGGGGTGAGCCCAAACGGCGATGCCCTTGGCCTCACGTATAGCTCTTATTGATTGAGCCGGGCTAAGATGCCGCCTGTCCACATACGCAGGCTTCCCTATTCCGAGGTAAAGCTCAAAAGCTTCCCTTACGGTTGATACATAGCCCTTCTCTACCATCGCCTGAGCTATGTGAGGCCTGCCTACAGAATCCCCTTGCGAAAGCTCAAGTACCCTGGAGAGTTCAACTGGCTTCCCCAGTGAGGCGAGTTTCTCTACCGTAACCTGAACCCTCTCGACGCGGGATCTCCGGAGTTGCGAAAGCAGGTTCAGGAATGAACCGTCTCCAGGGTCAATAAAATACCCAAGAATGTGCAGTTCACTTTGCTCCCATCGGCTGTTTATCTCTATCCCGGGAATCAGCTCGAGGCCGTTGACGTTGACTACACCTAACTTGTCTTGTGAAAACTCTTCGGTAAGTTCGAGATAACCTGCCATTGTGTCATGGTCACAAATGGAAATCGCTCTTAGGCCTAACTCAAGCGAATGTTGAACCACCTCTTTGGGTGTAAGATGGCCATCAGATGCAGTAGTATGGACATGGAGATCACAAAAATCACAATAATTACCTTGGCGGCTGAAGCTGCCTTCAGCCGGTACAGAAGTCCCCCGATATTCTTGGTTAAGCTGCGACTGAGTCTGACTCGAGTTCAATTAATTCCTGGAAGTTACCTGGAAGTTACTATAAGTTTGATAGCTGTCCGTTCCTGACCGTCGATGATGATATCAGTAAACGCCGGAACACACACGAGATCCACCCCGCTAGGCGCCACAAATCCCCGGGCAATCGCCACCGCTTTAATAGCCTGGTTGATTGCCCCCGCGCCTATACCTTGAATCTCTGCGTAGCCCCGCTCCCTGATAACTCCGGCCAGTGCGCCGGCTACTGCGTTAGGACTTGATTTTGAGGACACTTTGAGAACTTCAACAGGCGTGGTGTCTCTTCGATCTACGTTGCTTACTCCCACTCTTATCCCTCCAGACTGCTAAACTGATGCAACCGTCAACAGCCTACATTTGGCAACTGAACTGCCGATTCTTGGTATATTTCCATTCTAATGGCAATCCCTTGGTTTGACAAGTAGAATTTTCCGATTATGGAAGTGATCCCTTGGTCCAGTTTCGGTAGAACGGAGTGTTTCATTCCCTGATCAGAATGCGTTGTACCGTTTCTGCTTTGCCTGATGACGGATCTATGCTGCAGTGTACCGCACACAGCTGTCTCTTGCCTTTAGCCGGCTCATGCCGGACAGGCAACTGCGTCAAAAAATTCTTTAATATTAATTCTCGCTTCACCCCGATAACTCCTTCATAGCTGCCTGTCATTCCTACATCGGTTATGTAAGCTGTGCCGTCTGGAAGGATAATTTCATCAGCAGTCTGTACATGGGTGTGGGTCCCAAATAAGGCACTGGCCCTACCGTCAACATACCAGCCTGCTGCAATTTTCTCTGAGGACGCTTCCCCGTGGAAGTCTATAACCACAACGGAGGTAAGCTCTCTTAACCTTGAAAGCTGGTCGTCAAGGGTCCTGAAGGGGCAATCAAGACTCTGAGGTGAAAACACCCGGCCGCATACGTTGACCACACCTACCAGGGTCCCATCCTTGGCAGTGTAAATCCCTGAACCTTTGCCGGGCACATCCGGAGGGTAATTTGCGGGCCGCAATATCCTGTGCTCGGCCTCAATCACCTCGAAAATCTCTTTCTTGTCCCAAATGTGATTCCCTGAGGTGATCACATCTACGCCAATGGAAAACAGCTCCTCGGCCACAGCCCCGGTGAGCCCTGCCCCGCCTGCAGCGTTCTCACCATTAGCTATTGTGAAATCAACTTGATATTTTTCTATAAGCTCCGGAAGCAAGGCTTTTAGGAATCCCCTGCCGGGCCGGCCAAACACATCACCGATAAAGAGTAAGTTCATCTGCATACCTCACTTATGGAAAACGATCACTTTCTCGCCTTCGCGCAAAGCTACCAATTTGCTTTGACACTTAAGTTCCCGGATCCTCTCCAGCATCTCCTGCAGAAGCATCCTTGCAGACCATGAAAACTCTCCATCTGTGACAAAGGGCTCAGCAGTCTCTGCGACCAGCGGGACCTGATCAGCAATCAGGGAAACGGTCAGGTTCAGTTCACCGGTGGACAGGGAGGCTACGTCCCTTTCCACGTGAAAACAATGAAATTGGTCGATAGTCTCCCAGTAGCACCGGACCAAACTCATGTTCTTATCGGTGAGCTGCCGGTACACTTCTATGGCATCCAGGTACAAAGACTTAAGCCGGTGCCGTTTTGTCTTGCTCACAGGGCCTTCACACAAAAAGGAAATGCTCAACCCACGTTTTTCAGGATCATAAGTTACTTTCGATATCTGGGGAAAAGCCACAAGTAATGCTGCCAGCACCTCGATATCCTTGTGGGATACCTGTTTGTGGTTCTTGGTGTGTGCGGTCATATCCTGTTTGTACTCTCTGTTTTCAGCCATTGCTGTATACCCCGTGTGTAGCCTCTGGGGCGCCGGCTAGGGCGCCCCTGTATTCCTACTTGGCGTAACCTACCGCCCTTGTTTCTCTGATAACAGTGACCTTAATCTGGCCTGGATATTCCAGTTCCTTCTCGATCTTGTTGACGATATCTCTTACCAGGGTAACTGCGCCCAAATCGTCTATCCTCTCAGGCTTGACCATGATCCTGATCTCCCGGCCTGCCTGGATAGCATATGCTTTCTCTACGCCTTCAAATGAATTGGCGATCTCCTCGAGTTTCTCAAGACGCTTGAGATACATCTCGAGAGTCTCTCTTCTTGCACCCGGTCTCGCAGCAGATATGGCATCAGCTGCAGCCACAAGGAATGCTTCGACGGTCTGGGGTTCTACATCCCCGTGATGGGCCTCAACCGCCTTGATAACACCTTGCGACTCCCTGTACCGCTTGAGCAAGTTGACCCCGATGGCTACATGAGAACCTTCCACTTCATGGTCGACTGCCTTCCCAATATCATGCAGTAGTCCTGCACGTTTTGCAAGATTGACATCGGCACCGATTTCAGACGCCATAATCGCAGCCAATTGGGCTACCTCCATTGAATGCTTGAGCACGTTTTGTCCGTAACTGGTCCTAAATCTGAGCCTGCCCAGAAGCTTTATGAGCTCAGGATGGAGGCCGTGGACGCTGAGACGGAGTGCCGCTTGCTCACCTTCCTGCTTAATTATGGATTCTACATCTTTCTGTGCTTTTTCCACCATTTCTTCTATCCGCGCAGGATGGATTCGCCCGTCAGCCACAAGCCTTTCTAAGGCCAGCCTCGCCACTTCCCGTCTGATGGGGTCAAATCCAGACAGGATAACTGCTTCGGGGGTATCATCAATTATGAGTTCAATACCTGTAAGGGTCTCGAGGGTACGGATGTTTCTTCCTTCCCTGCCGATAATCCTGCCCTTCATCTCATCGTTGGGCAGTTCAACTACAGACACAGTATTCTCTGCTACATGGTCTGCTGCACACCGCTGAATGGCCAGAGCAATTATGCTCCGTGCCTTTTGTTCTGCCTCAGCCCTTGCCCGGTCCTCAGCATCCCTGATCATCCTGGCAGTTTCTGCTTTGAGGGTCTCCTGCACTTCCTGGAGGATCATCTCTCGGGCGCTTTCCCTTGACAAGCCTGAGATCCGTTCCAGTTCCTTGATAGCTGCTTCCCGCAACTCTTCAAGTTCACGCTCTTTTTGGGAAATGGCCCTCTCCTGGCGTGCCAGCGCATCTTCTTTCCTGCTCAGGGATTCCTGCCTCCGGTCCAGCGCTTCTTCTTTGTTAATCAGCCTGCGCTCAAACCGCTGCAGCTCAAGACGCCTTTCCCGGGATTCTCTTTCAACTTCGGCCCTGAGTTTCTGTGCATTGTCCCTGGCTTCAAGCACAATCTCCCTATGTTTGGTCTCAGCGGTTTTCTTGGCCTGGTCCAGTATGCGTTGGGCTTCTGCTTCAGCCGACCCTATCTTAGCTTCACCGATAACCCTGCGAAGCAAGTATCCTATCAGAGTACCCACAACAAGCACGAGAGCATACCACATATACTGCATATACTGCATTTCCTGTCACCTCCTCTGTAAGCGGAAAAAGCCGAGCAGCACGCTCGGCTTACTGGTCAAAACCCGGTCTACCTGGTAAGATCCTATTTATGGCAACAGCAAGTTATGATGTACATTATTGCAATATATCCACACGATTGCTATGCGCAATCATAACCCGTCATAACACCAATTACCGGATCATTACCGCAACATACGTACCCAGGTATCAACTTAGGCAAAGCCAGCACTCGTTCGGCTACTCACAGTCGTCTGCCTGGCCGAATGTCCTTATCACCGATAAAATGGTTGGCTCCGTGAATCCTCGCCGGTACAGCCACTGGGCCAGGCGCTGTTTATCTCTCATAGTCCATTGGGCTTTGTGCTTCGCGTACTGCTTAGCTGCAGCATGTGCCAGATCCAGTTCATCATACTCAGCATACACTTGGTCTATCAGTGCTTTCGCCATTTCCCTGTCGAACCGTCGCTTCTCTAGTTCGTATAAACAGCGTCGCTTGCCGCATGGAGTATTCCGGATCATTGCTTCTACGATGTTTCTCGCAAGCTCTTCATCGTTAAGATAGCCCCATTCCTCAAGCTTCCCAATACATTCCCGTATATCGTCAGCCGCAAACCCTTTTGTCGAGAGCATGAATTGCATCTGGCCTCTGCTTACTTGTCGCCTTGACAAAATCTTCAGGGCCGCATGCATAGGCGTCCTATTTCTCGCTGGGCTTGCCGGAGTCCTCATCAGCATCCACATCTCCTGCATCAGCCTGCCCAGGGTTCAAGAGCGCCCTGACCTTAGCCTCTATCTCTTGGCTGATTTCAGGATTTTCTCTAAGGAACTGTCTGGAATTTTCTTTCCCCTGGCCAAGGCGTACGTCACCGTAGGAGTACCAGGTACCTGTCCTGGTAACGATGCCGGTCTCAACGCCTACGTCCAACAGGGAACCTTCTTTAGAAATACCTTCTCCGAAGATTATGTCTACTTCTGCTTCCTTAAAAGGCGGGGCCAACTTATTCTTGACCACCCTGATTCTGGTCCTTGCACCTATGGTCTGGGTGCCTTGCTTTATGTTTTCGATCCTTCTTACATCAAGCCTTACGGAAGAATAGAACTTGAGGGCTCTTCCTCCGGGGGTAACTTCGGGATTTCCGAACATCACCCCAATTTTCTCCCGTACCTGGTTTATAAAAATGGCAGTTGACTTCGACTTAGAGACCACAGCAGTGAGTTTTCTCAGGGCTTGGGACATAAGCCGAGCTTGCAGCCCTACATGAGCATCGCCCATCTCCCCTTCGATTTCAGCCCGGGGAGCCAAGGCTGCTACTGAGTCCACCACGATGCAATCCACAGCGCCGCTTCTGACCAAGGCTTCTACAATCTCAAGGGCTTGCTCTCCAGTATCAGGTTGAGAGATGAGTAAGTTTTCAATATCAACGCCGAGATTGCTGGCATATACCGGATCCAAAGCGTGCTCTGCATCAATAAACGCGGCAATCCCGCCGAGTTTTTGTGCTTCTGCAACGATATGTAAAGCTACGGTAGTCTTGCCTGAACCTTCAGGACCGAAGATCTCGACAATCCGCCCCCGGGGGATTCCCCCTATTCCAAGGGCGACATCAAGTGCCAGGGCACCGGTTGGAATAACCTCCACCGCCATCCTCTGAGGAACGTCTCCATATCTCATTATTGACCCTTTGCCGAATTGCTTCTCTATCTGAGCAACGGCCAACTCAAGAGCCTTTTGTTTTTCCATTATAGTTTCACTCCTTAGAGTCGCCTCAAGCCCCTGGCAGTCTGTTCCCAAACAAGTATAACATTAGGAAGAACAAGGGGCAATCCAGCTATTGCCCTCCCGGCAGCGCAACCCGCCCCAGCTGGGTATACACGGCACCTGTGGGATAGAGGGTGCTTTCCATCAATAACACTTCCGACACCTGCCAACACAATCCTGGCTTTTCTCGCCCGGCAAACGCTTCTTGCCAAGCGTTTCGTTCATCAAGTGCTCCGAAAGAGCCCGCACCCCTCTTTCTCCTGGCCAGGGTAATGTGGGACTTAAATGGCTTGTCCTCCTTAAACCCCATAGCGCTTAAGGCCCTTCTTACGCTACGGGCAAGCTGTGCCAATCGGCGGCTGCCCTCACCCGTCCCTATGTATAACACTCGAGGCCGTCCACTGGCGGGAAACGCCGAAGCGCTGCCTAAGCACAGTTCAAACGGTGATATATGGGCTATCGACTGCTCTATCTCTTGAAGCAACCTGGGGACCATGGCCCGCTCAACATCTCCCAGGAACTGAAGGGTAATGTGCAGGTTTTCACTGGGCACGAAGCGGAAGTCCGTGTGAAAACTCGGTCCCGCATCAGCCATGAATCTCCCCAGAAAGGCCTTAATATCCGGCGGGAGGGCTACACACACAAAACCTCTGAAAGTAGCTGTCGCCATCTCGACTATCTCCTATTCTTGCTATCCTCTGTCAGGAAACGGTAAAGCAGGTACAGGGCGCGCTGTGCCGCAAGTAGCTTGATCCTGTGCCTTGAGCCGGAAAACACCACTCTTTCCGTCATGTTCCCGGCCTTCTTGTGGCTGAGCCCTATGTATACTGTACCCACGGGCTCACTTTCGGTACCCCCGTCAGGGCCCGCAAAACCTGTGGTGGCCAGCCCCAAGGTGGCGCCGGCAAGCAGCCTCACGCTCTCAGCCATGCCAGAGGCTAGCTCTGGGTTCACTGCCTGCTCTCTGTACACCACCTCAGGCGGAATTCCCAGGCTAGCTATCTTGACTTCAGGATGGTACGCCACCATCCCCATCTTGAAATACCTGGAACTGCCGGGCACCCCGGTTATCCGGTGGCAGATAAGACCGCCTGTCACCGACTCAGCCACCGCTAAGCTCAGCCCCCGGGTGGAAAGCAGTTTGCCTATGGCCATTTCCAGTGTTTCATCATCTTTGCCGTATACATGGTGGCCAAGTCTCCGGCGCACCTCCCGCTCCACCTGTGAGATCATGGCAAGCGCCCGGGATTTGTCGGCACTCTGGGCCGCTATTCTCAGCCTTACCTGGCCGCTGCCTGCATACGGTGCTACGGTGGGATTAGAGCTTCTCAGCAGATCAGCCAAGGCTTCACCCACCTGAGACTCTCCGAGCCCGGCAATATTGAGGTTCACGCAGTAGATGGGCGTAAGCCCGGAAAACGACTTGGTGATTAGCGGGACAACATGGTTTTCAAACATGGCTTGCATTTCAGAAGGAGGCCCGGGGAGCAACAACACAAGTTTGCCGTCAACCTTAACCCCTTGCCCGGGGGCGGTGCCCACGGGATTCGGAATGAAAAACCCGCCGTCTATAACCTGCGCCTGCTTCCTGGCAGCTTGGTTGTTTTCATCTACGGTGCGTCCGCGGCGGATGTACGATTGCCGGATGCTGTCCCAAGCATCCTGATCAAAACGCAAACAACGCCCTAGCGCCTTAGCTAGGCACTGGGCGGTTACATCATCATCAGTGGGGCCCAACCCTCCCGTTGCTATGACGAGGTCCGCCCGCCCGAGGGAATCCTCGAAAGCGGCCAACAGCCTCTCAGGGTTGTCCCCCACCGTTATCCTCCTGTATACGTTCACCCCAATATCTCTCAATCTTGAAGAAATATATTGGGCGTTGGTGTCTACGATTTCACCCAACAAAAGCTCAGTACCTATCGAGAGGATTTCCGCTTGCACAGCACCACCTCCGAAATCCGGCACGCGCTCGTCCTCACATCCTTCTCTTTATTCTACTCCTTCGCGCAGATGGTTTCCTCCATTTCCACGTGAGCTTGCCGGGTGCTGCAAGGTAACTCCTAAGTTCTTCCGCTGAAACCGTCTCCTTCTCAAATAGTTCCTCAGACAGCTTCTCAAGCACTGCCCGGTACCTGGTAAGGATGCTCACCGCACATCTGTCTGCATTTTGGATGATTTCATTTGTGACCCTTGCAAGCATGTCCATAGGTGCTGTGTCCTTGTCCACCACGCCCAAGGGTGACATCCCGTAAAGCACGATCCGCTTGGCGATATCCAGGGCCCGCCTGAAATCATTGGCTGCCCCTGTGCTCTTTGAGCCAAACATCAATTGTTCGGCGGCAGCACCTGCAAGCAGGATCTGGATTTCTTCCTCAAGCACTTCCCTGGGATAAAGGTACCTGTCTTCAGCAGGTGAGTGCCTCACAAATCCCAAGGCGTTGCCCCTGGGCGATACAGTTATGTGGGCCACCGAACCGGGCCTTATAGTCTCCGCAACTATAGCATGGCCTGCCTCGTGGGCACATACACGCCACATTTCCTCATCAGAAGGACGCCGGTCAAGTCTTTCCCCAAGGAGCACCTTGTTAAGCGCTTCAGCAAGGTCTTGGGAACTTATGGCTGCCCCTCCCCTGCGCAAGGTGCTTATAGCAGCTTCATTGCATAAGCTTTCTATATGGGCGCCCGACAGGCCGAAGGTTTCCCTGGCCAGATCTTCCAGATCAACATCGTCCGCCAACGGTTTGTTCCGGAGGTGGATCTTGAGGATCTCCAACCTGCCCTTCCTGTCAGGAAGGCCTACAGCCACCGTCCGGTCGAACCTGCCCGGGCGCATAATTGCAGGATCCAGCAAGTCAGGGCGGTTTGTGGCGGCTATCACCAGGATCCTCACGCCCGAATCAAGTTTGAGCCCATCCATCTCCACAAGCAGTTGATTCAAGGTCTGGTCGTATTCCAGGTGGCCGGCTTGGGCCCCCCGCCTGCTAGCCAGCACTTCGATTTCATCTATGAATATCACTGCCCCTGGCTTCTTGTGCTCTTTGGCAAGTTTCCTGGCGCTCGAAAACAGTTCCCGGATCCTCTGCGCACCCAGCCCTGCATAGACCTCAATGAACTCGGAGCCTGAGGCTGAGATAAACACAGAATCAGTGTAGCTTGCTGCGGCTTTGGCCAGCAGGGTCTTGCCCGTCCCGGGAGGCCCTGACAGGAGTACCCCCTTCAAAGGGCGGATCCCCAGCGCCTTAGCCCTCTCGTAATCCCGCAAGAACTCAAGGGCCTCGATTAGCTCCCTCTTGGCAGCTTCTTGTCCTCCGATGTCATCGAAGGTGACCTGGGTAGTATGGGCTATCACCGCGCCAACCCTGCCTTTTCCGACGCCCCTGAGCTGCCCGCCGGAAGTATACAGCAAGTATCCAAGCCCACAAAGGAGCAGTACCGGCCATACGTTGACCTCTAGTATAATCAGGAAACCAAGAATCCCAAGGGCTGTTCCCATGAGCAGTTCCTTGTGCTTCAAAACCCTGTGCCCCCTTCAGCATAAAGATCCTTCACCCGGTAAAGGTATTTGTCGCCCAAGCGCATCTGAACGAATATGTTGTCGCCGTCTACCGTGAGCCTGAAATCGTCGATGCCTGTATGTTCCAGGGCCGCCCTGGATCTGTGGGCCATTTCACCGAAGTTCCCCCGGATCCTGGCTTCCTCAATGTAATAGTGGATGGACCCATATGCCCCTTCCAACGCCTCGTCGGGGTTGTCCCGGACTACTATCTCATAACCACGCGTACCTAAGGCTTTCCGGACCTCATGCTCAAGTCGTGAATAGGTCTGGGCAAGGTTGTCCACATATTTGAGATGAACCACCACGGTTGTGGTGCCGCCTGCCTTCTCAACCTGCGCCATAAGTACGTCAGCGTCCTCCAGCAGCCTCTTTTCCAGTGGACGCTCCAGCCCGTATACCTTATAACAGTAACTGCCGAGGGTCAGCACACACAGAACCAGGCTAGCCCATAGCAGCACGTATTTCCAACGGATGTTTCCCATGGCCATGTTTCCGGCCTGCCTCCTCAACCACGTATAGTTGACATAATATAGTTGACATAAGTATATCAATCGGTGCCTGGGGGCTCCTAAGGTAATAGATGGGTCAGAGGTTGAGGTTTGCCAGCGCCGCCTGAATTACTCTAAGATTGAGAAAAAAACCGGTACCCGGAGGTCATGGGTACCGGTTTACCGGTTTAAGGGTTCCCAGGGTCAAGGAGCCAGATATTCGCTCACTCCTCTGGCAAGGCCCCTTGCCACAGCATCCTGGAACCAATCTTGCCTCAAGAGATTCACGTCGTGCCAGTTTGTCATAAACCCTATTTCCATAAGTGCTGCCGGCATGTAGGTGTTATTCAACACGTAGTACGGCCCCACCTGGGTGTCAATGTACCTGAGGCCTGTGGTGGCAGCCACAGAATTGGCAAGGGTCCTGGCAAGCCGCTGGGATTCCCACGAGCCTGCCCTGTAAAATCCCATTACTCCAGAAACGCTCGGATCTTTGGGATATGCATTGATATGTATGCTCAGGAACAAATCGGCCCCTCTGGAGTTGGCTATAGACACCCTGGCCAAAAGCTCGTCGGGACGGGGGGACCAATCATGGCCGGGGGAATAATCCCCATACCTGGTCATGAGCACAACCGCGCCCTGAGCTTCAAGATAACCCCTGAGCTTGCTGGCGATACCTAGAGTGAAATCCTTTTCCTTATCGCCCCAGTAGGATATCGCGCCTGGTTCCGGGCCACCGTGCCCCGGATCTATCACTATGATCCTTCCCCTCAAGGGGCCTGTCCCCCGGGATACTCCGGACAGCCGCTCGAGCGCGCCCCAGGTTTGGGGGCCTACAATGCCGTCTACAAGCAAACCCGCACTGCGCTGAAATTCGATTGTGGCCGCCTGGGTCCTGGGTCCGAATATCCCGTCGATGGGACCCGGATCATACCCTGCACTTAGCAGCATATTCTGCAGCCGAATTACGTTGTCACCATAGTCGCCCAGCCGAAGGAGAGGAGCGGCTTCACCTCGAACAGGAATAAGGAGAATAATGATAAGAGCTGCGGCAAGTGCTATAGATCTGGTAAGAGAAGCGGTCACTGGTCTAGGTTTTCCCATTACTGGTGTCCTCCTTCTTCCTTGACATAAGGTGGTTACATGTAGATACTACCTCATATAAAACCTAGATTCATCAGGTAAAACGTGGAAGGGTACCTAGAGTGAGGGGGCTGTGGCATGAAGCAAGCAATACTAGAACAGGTCTTGGCAGAACTGCGCCGGGATCCACGGTTTCTGGCCTGCGTAACCGCGTGGCATCATTTTCCCGCCACTCCCGGTTCATACCTGGACATCCCAGATGATTTGCATCCGGCGCTAAAACAGGCACTCACCCGCAAAGGGGTAAAAGCGCTTTATTCCCATCAAAGGCAAGCCTATGACTTGGTAAGACAGGGACAACACATATGCGTGGTTACTCCTACCGCCTCGGGCAAGACCATGTGCTACAACCTGCCTGTGCTGGATGCCATCCTCAAGCACGAGGGTATCCGGGCCTTGTACATATTTCCTACAAAGGCGCTTGCCCAGGACCAATTGGCTGAAATCGAAGATACAGCCAAACAGGGCGGCTTTAAGATAAGAGGTTTTACCTTTGACGGGGATACCCCTGCGAGCAAAAGGCGGCTTGCCAGGGAAACAGGACAGATAATCATCACCAATCCCGATATGCTCCACCAAGCCATACTCCCCCATCATCCCCGGTGGGCCAAGCTATTCGCTTCCCTCAAGTACGTTGTGGTAGACGAGATGCACAACTACAGGGGCGTATTTGGGAGCCACGTGGCAAACGTGTTCAGGCGGCTTAGGCGGATTTGCAGCTTTTACGGCGCAAATCCCCAGTTCATCCTCGCGTCGGCCACTATCGCCAACCCTAAAGAACTTGCCCTAAACCTCACAGGCGAGGAGGTCACCTTGATTGACCAGAGCGGTGCTCCTACATCAGAAAAAGACTTCATTTTTTACGATCCTGCCGGCCCCCACGCCGACAACGCAATGAAACACGGGGCGATTACCGCCGCTGCACGGATCGCCACCCGGTTCATAAACAAGAACATCCAGACTTTGATTTTCTCCAGGTCCAGGATGGCTTGTGAACTGCTGGTCCAATACCTGCGGGACGGTTACCCCGACCAGTTTGAAAAACACAAGATCCAGGGATACCGAGGGGGTTACCTGCCCAGCGAAAGAAGGGCCATCGAAAAGGGGATCCGTGAAGGGGACATAGTGGGTATTGCAGCCACAAATGCCTTAGAGCTTGGGATCGACATAGGCGGGCTCGATGCGGTAATCATGGCCGGATATCCCGGAACCATAGCCAGTACCTGGCAGCAAGCAGGCCGGGCAGGCAGAAAACAAGGCAAATCCGTGGCCATCCTGATATCAGGGGGCTCTCCCCTTGACCGGTTCATCGTGAACAATCCTGATTATTTCTTCGCCCAAACCCCTGAATATGCCCTAATTAACCCGGACAACCCCTACATCCTGGGACAACACGTAAAATGCGCCGCTTACGAACTGCCCTTTAGCCACAGTAACGGTGAGGCGCCCAAACTGGGCCCGGCGGATGTAGAGCATATCCTGGAGCACCTGACAGAGCAGAAGATCTTGCATAAAGGGCCGGCCAAGTGGAATTGGTCATCGGACTCATTCCCTGCCGCCGGCATCAGCCTGCGTTCCGCCACAAACGAGAACTTTGTGATAATAGACACCACTCACGGCGCTGAGGTCATCGGCGAGGTAGATTGGGCTTCTGCCCCTATGCTAATCCACGATCAGGCGATTTACATGCACGGAGGACAACAGTATCATGTAATCAAACTGGACTACCATGACAGAAAAGCTTACGTGAAGCAGGTGGATGTAGATTACTACACAGACGCCAACCTTGCCGTAGGAGTCAGGATAATGACGGTAGATGATTCATCCCAGTGGGATAGGTTGACGGTCAACTTCGGCGAGCTCATAGTCACCGCCCTGGCTACGATTTACAAGAAAATCAAGCTTTACACCAATGAGAACATCGGCTCAGGAGAGATCAGCATCCCTGAGATGAACTTGCACACCCAAGGCATGTGGTTCAGCCTCTCGGGAGACCTTACAGCGGGGATAGACCCCCATGCCCTGGGCGGCGTGCTGTCAGGCATAGCCAATGTATTGCTCAATGTGGCCCCCTTGTTCCTGATGAGCGACAAACAGGACCTGGGGGTGGTAGTTGAGGTGCGTTCAGTATACGACGGAAAGCCCAGTATCTACCTGTATGATTCCTATCCGGGCGGCGTGGGTTTGGCGGAAAAAGCCTTTAGGATGCTGCCTGAAATCCTGCGCGCTTGCCTTGACCTGATTTCATCTTGCCCGTGCACCCGCGGGTGTCCAGGATGCGTTGGCCCGGAACAACAAGTAGGAGAGGGCGTCAAGCCATTAGCCATCAAGTTGCTAGAAGCCATAATCCAGGAGGCTCACCTTGACCAACCGGGAAATAATCGAGAAGCTTAGAAAACGCATTGCAGATATAACGGAGCGATATAAAGCCCGAAGTGCCGAGCCTGACACGGCACCCTGGGCCTCGGATACTGCTGCTCCGGAGCGTTACAGTGCTTATCCTGACGTGGAACCCCAAGTGATCAAGAAGGATGGCTTCAGGATATATAAGGCGGCCTATAGTCCCGGAGCCAATGTGTGGCTACATCCCACGTCCGTTGAGGCTATCCTTCGCTTGGCAGGAGCTGATATAGAGCGCCTCCCTTCAGCTAACGGGCCGCTGTTCCTGGATATTGAGACCACAGGGCTTTCAGGGGCAGGTACCGTAGCCTTTCTCATTGGCCTAGGCAAGTGGGACGGCCAAACCTTCCGAATCACCCAGTTCTTCCTGGAAAGCCGCGACTCAGAACAAGCGATGCTGTCAGAAATGTGGCCACAGATCGCCGATGCCCAAGTGCTTGTAAGCTTTAACGGCAAGTGCTTTGATATACCTGTGCTCCAGGCCAGACTTACCATGAACGGGATGTTCCACTCCCTCCCCGAGCTTGAAAATAAGCTCCACCTGGACCTTTACTCTGTAGCCAGGAAGCTGGGGCGACATCCCTTCTACGGCATGAGCCTTCAGGAATGTACGCAAAGGTTCCTCGGAATCAAGCGGGCCGGTGATATTCCGGGCAGGATGATACCTGCCCTCTACTTCATGTACGAACGTGAGCGGGACATATCCGTGTTAGACCAGGTGTTTAGGCACAACCGCCTCGACATCCTGGACATGGTGGTATTCTTGAAGTATGCATCACACCTGTTCACCCAAGGTCATGAGTGTTGCAGCGACCCATATGCCCTGGCAGGCATAGGCAGATTCTACATGGCCCAAGGCGAATTGGAGCTTGCCAGGCGCTTTCTCCAGGCTGCGGCGGATGCAGCCCCTCTTCCCCACGCTGACGGCATCTATGCCCACAGCCGGCTGCTGGCAACTGTACTCAGAAAACAAGGCAAGTGGCAACAAGCTGCATCAATTTGGCAAGCCCTGATAAGAGGCGGACACGCCAGGTACGAAGATTACCTGTGGCTTGCCCGGTATTACGAAATCTGCCTCCACGATGTAGAGACTGCTTTCCGGATCGTCCTGGACTGCATCGAGGAGTGCAAACGTTTGGGGAAATCAATCCCGAAGCCTGTATCCTCCAGAAAGAACCGCCTCTCCAGAATCATCTCAAATCTGCATTCATAGTAATTAGGAGATATGTGGGGTCACCCCTTGCCCGGAGGAAGGAGGGGTTGGTTTGCTCATCCGTATAAAGCCCCGCCATGTTCAAAGGATAGCGTTGTTTGCTGCCTTCGCTCTGGTACTCCTCGGTGCCAGGCTGGGAGTTGCGGTCCGGGACCCGGTAGCCACTGCCAAGATATCTCCCCTGGTGAGGGTAACCACCCAAGAACCGCAGGCCGGGGTAATAGTCGAATTGTTCCAGGCAGAACCTGAAGCGGTGGAGCAACTGCTGGCGGTCCTGGTGGAAAATGGCTGGGGTGCCACCTGGTTCTGTTCTGCCACTTTTGCAGAAAGCCAGGCACAACTCTTGAGCAGGCTGGTGGAAGCCGGATACGAGCTGGGGCTGTCAGGCACCGACGACAGGCCCATGGACCGGTTAAGCTACGAAGAAGCCGAGGTAAACCTGAGCCGTGCCAGAGAAGCACTGATGAAAATATCAGAGCCTATGCCCTTTTTCTATCCCCCGTCAGGCCGGTTCAGCACTGATCTGATTAACGCTGCCTTTGAACAGGGCTTTTACTCGGTCAAAGGTTCCGTTGACGGAAAGATACTTAAGGGTAACCCTGAAAAAGCCGCCCAAAAGGTGGGAGACTCCCTAAAACCCGGGGATATACTTGTTATCCGGGTAACCAAGAAGGGCATAGTGCCAAAACCGGAATACATCAACGCCCTTGCCCGGTATGTGCAAAGCCGCGGGTTTTCAATGGTGAGTTTGTCTTCCCTCATCAGGGGAATGAGGTAAGTTCCCAGGCAGGGTTCATAAGAGCCCTAGATTTGAGAGGAAAACCACGGTCCTCCAGGCCAGGCACGCCACAACACGCAGGGGTGTCATGGAGCTGATCCAGGCCCCTGTCACAAGGTCCGAATAACCTACCACCCGATCGCCTAGACAAAGGGTTGCCTGGCCCACCACTGTCCCCGCAGGACACGGGCTGATCCTATCGGGCAAATCCACTTCGATCCTGAGGCCAAACGCATGCCTGGGTATACACGCGCTTAGGTCTGTAGCGCAGACGATGGGCACACGCTTTACCGTTGAACCTGCCACAGGCAGAGTGAGTAGCACCTCGCCTGCAGGCACAGCTCTTATGTACCTGAAACTGCCAAATCCGTATTCCAGGAGCGCCGCAGCATCGTGCCACCTGTCCAGGCTGTCCAGCACCACCACCAATAGCCGCATGCCGTCCCTTGTAGCCGAGGCCACCAGACACTGCCCCGCCGCCTGGGTTGTGCCCGTCTTCACCCCGTCAGCCCCAGGCACAACCCAAAGCAGCCTATTTGTATTTTCAAGCGACAAGCGCACGTGGGACTCTGCTTCGATCACATCTTTTTCTTTAGTGGCAACCAGCCGTTTGAAGTAGGGATGTCTCATACACGCCTTGGCGATCACTGCAAGATCAAAGGCCGTAGTGTAGTGGTTAGGATCGGTAAGCCCGTGGGGGTTTTCAAACCTGGTGTTAATGGCTCCCAATTCCTTGGCTCTCTGGTTCATCAGTTTGAAGAACTCATCTGCAGAACCATTGCCAATATGCTCTGCTATAGCCCAGGCAGCATCGTTTCCTGAAACCAGCATCAGCCCATAAAGCAGATCCTCTAGGGTAAATACGTCCCCTGCCCTTAAGTCCATGGACGAACCAGGCTGGGACGCAGCTTCTTCCGACACACGTACCAGATCTTCAAGCCGTCCCCGCTCCAGGGCTAACAAAGCGGTCATCATCTTGGTAAGGCTGGCAGGGTGCATCCTGGTAAACCCGCGTTTTTCCATAAGTATGGTTCCTGTTTGCCATTCCATAAGGATGGAAGCCCTTGTAGATATCTCAGGAGGAGAAACCGCTGCCACTGCCGGCCTGCCGGCACACAGACATGCCCCTATGGCGATCGCGGCCAACAGCCCCTTGAAACCATGTTTTGCCATACCATACCACCACTTTGACCCATGAGGAGATCAAGAAGATCATATGGAAAACATGGTGGCGGTATGATGCTGAGTTTCTACAAATCCTCGTCGTACCTGAATATCAGGTCTTTCACCGGGCCATAGGGTCCCCCTGCTCCCAGGTCCTCGCCGTTGAGGGTCAAACTCAGCACCCATGGCGCACCTGCCCTCACCTTGATCTCATCCCCGGCGGTAACCTCAAGTTCTTCTCCAGGACCCATGGTTTTCTCCACAACCGTCTGTCCGTCGGCTTGTACTTGAATCCAGCACCTGGTGCCTTCTTCCTCAGAAGTCTTAAGGGTGACCAGCAAAGGGGTCTCGTTGATTGTAAACACGGTGACTTCTTCGCTGGGGTCCTCACGCTGCACTCTGACTTCATGGACAGGCTCATCAGGCTCGGGATCAGGTTGTTCGACAATACCGTTTTCCGGCTCTTGGGGTGGTTCCGGATCTTCCTGGCGGGAAGAATAAAGAGCGTACAACCTGGTGCCGCCGAATATTATCGCCCCTAAGAGGAGCAATGCAACCAGGAGCTTTCCCACGGCACCCATGCCCTTTTTCCTGCGGGTCCGCCGCCTCGGCCTGGTCTTGCCGGCCTTCGGAGCCTCTTGGGCGGCAGCAGCCGGAAACCAATAGCGGTCATCCTCATCTGCGATTTCCCTGTACGCCCGGGAGAATTCAAGCCCGTCTAAGCCCAAAAACTCAGCATATGATTTAAGGAATACCCTAAAATACGCTTTACCCGGCGCGATCCTATCGTCTCCTGCTTCGATGGCCCTAAGATACTTGGAACGTATCTTGGTTTTCTCCTGCACTTCCTCGATGGACAACCCCAGGTTCTCCCTGCGCGCCCGGATCATTTCACCAAGCTCTACCAGCTTTTCCTGCCTACCATTCCTTACCTCCTCAGCCACTATATTACCTCCTAACCTTACGGCCTTAGCCTGTTTATCAACCTGGGAAACGGGATTGTCTCTCTCACATGTTCAAGGCCGCATATCCAGGCCACCACACGTTCTATTCCCATTCCGAAGCCCGAGTGAGGTACGGATCCAAATCTTCTCAAATCAAGGTACCATTGGTAGTCTTCCACAGGCAGGTTATGTTGTCTAATCCGTTCAAGCAACAGATGGTAATCGTGTATCCTCTGGCCGCCGCCGATTATCTCGCCGTAACCTTCGGGAGCCAGAAGGTCGGCCCCTAAGACAGTATCGGGATTATCTGGATCTGGTTGCATATAGAAAGCTTTTATTTTAGTCGGAAAATGGGTGACGAATACAGGCTTGGCAAACTCAGATGCTATTGCCGTCTCGTGGGGAGCCCCAAAATCATCTCCCCAAGTTATGTCAAGCCCTTTTTGGTTTAGCAGTTCAACAGCTTCTGTATATGTAAGCCTTGGGAACGGAGGCTTGACTTGCTCAAGTTTCTGAGTATCCCTGCCTAGCTCCTCGAGCAGATGTCCGTACCTAGTGAGCACCCGCTCTACAATGTAGCTTACCATCCTTTCTTCGAGTCTGAGCATCTCTTCAAAAGTCATAAAAGCTGCTTCAGGCTCAACCATCCAAAACTCGGTCAGGTGACGGCGGGTCTTGGATTTCTCCGCCCTGAAAGTAGGTCCGAAGCAGTAAACCTTTCTTAGAGCCATGATAGCTGCCTCATTGTACAGCTGTCCGCTCTGGCTGAGGTAAGCCTGCTCCCCAAAGTACTCTACGGGAAACAGGGTGGTGGTGCCTTCACAGGCAGAAGGTGTCATGATGGGCGCGTCTACATTGACAAACCCTTCGCCATCGAGGAAATCCCTGCAAGCCTTGATTATCTCTGCGCGGATAAGTAAGATGTTTTTTTGCCTAGGAGTCCGTATCCACAAATGCCTGTGGTCCAGCAGGAACTCAACCCCGTGTTCTTTAAGGGTTATCGGATAGTCGTCAAAAGCTTCCGACACGATGGTACAGCCTGTGACGCCTACCTCATACCCGCCCGGAGCCCTGGCATCCTTCCTGACTATACCCTGGATCACCAGGCTGGACTCCTGGTTTAGCTTATCGAGCCTGGCAAACAGATCTTGGCCCACATCCTTCTGGGACACCACACACTGGACTATCCCAGTGCCGTCCCGGAGGATCAAGAACATGATCTTGCCTGATGAACGTTTGTTGTACAACCAACCCTTAAGGGTAACCTTTTGGTTTTCGTATGTACCAATGTTGCTTATGGTAGTCTCAAACAGGGCTTCTTCACTCATGTGATTATTACACTTCCTTCACTATTCTTGGCCTAGCTTAAGTGTAGCACTCAGGAAGTAAATTGATAAGGGTCATTCTGTCAACCCTTCGCTCTCTGCCTCAAGTTGCTTCAGGATCCTGCCCAGTTCGTCCATGAGCTCGCCGTAGCCGGCCCAATCCCCGCTTCTAAGTCTTTCTTGGGCTTCAAACCATACCTGGTTGGCTCTGGCTATGAGATCGGGCAAACCGGCTGTTTGTCCAGGGTCCGGCTCGCCAGAAGGCACTTCCACCACGCGGCCTACCAATTTGTTTAGGGCATCTTCAACGCTGGTCCCCATGACCACCTTGCCGCCTGAGTACATTATCACCCGCTTAAGTTCGGGAATGCGCACTCTTTCTGCCTGGATGTACAAGGGCTCGAAGTACAAGAACGAACCATCCATGGGTATGGTTACAAGGTTGCCCCTGATCACCTGAGACCCGGCCTGGCCCCAAAGGGTCATGGCTTCTGCAATCTCGGGATTTTGGGAGATAAGCGACTCGACCTGCATGGGCCCGGGTATGTGTTTGTCCTTGGGCAACCTGTACAGGATCATTTGGCCGTACCTCTCAGGATCGCACCGTACCGCCAGCCATGCCACCATGTTGGGCTTGCCCCTGGGCGTAAAGGGTATCATGTGCAGGTATTCAGTGGCCGTCTCTCCGGGCAGCGACGCCAGGATATAATAGGGTTCAACCGGGATCTCCCGGTCCCCACCATAGATCTCAGTGGGGATCTCCCAGTAGTCTTCCTTGTTGTAAAACACCTTAGGATCCGTCATGTGATAGGTCTTTAGCATCCTGGCCTGCACCATGAAGAGGTCCTGGGGATAGCGGATATGGCGGAGCAGCGCCGGAGGCATCTCCTCCATGGGCTTTACCAGATCAGGGAAAATACTCTCGTACATTTTCAATATGGGGTCTTCATTGTGGGCCCGGTAAAAAGTGGTGGTGCCGTCATAGGCGTCGATCACCGCCTTTACCGCATTTCTCATGTAGTTGACCCGCATCACACTGTCAGGCTGGCTATAGGGATAACTGGAGGACACTGTGTAACCATCGATGATCCAGTAAAGCCTGCCATCGGCTATCACAAGATAAGGATCTTTATCGTAGAGGAAAAACGGGGCAATAGCCTGCACCCTGTCAACGATGTTCCGCCTCATAATAAGCCGGGATTCAGAGGTCAGGGCGCCCGAAACCAAAATCTGGTAATCCGTGAACCTGATAGTAAATGCAAGCCTCTTGAAAAAGCTATCAAGTTTGATGCCGGCTTTACCTTCGTAAAACGTAGGTTCCAGGGTTTCCGAGTCCAGCCTGGGGTAATCGAACTCAGGTTCTTTGGTATTGACGATAATGTAATGGTTTGTGAGTTCCCCAAAATACAGCTCAGGCCGCTCCAGGACCAAGTCTGTAGTAGTCTTGGGTGGTACGTCTCTGAAGTAGAACACAGGCATGCCATCTCCCGTCACCTCCCGAGAAGGGCTCATGACCACCCCATATCCATGGGTGTACTTAAGGTGGAGATTGATCCATGTCTTTGCCTCAGCAGGCAGAAGCTCTACATCCAGTTCCCTGGGCGAAAGCAACACCTGGCGGAGCTTGCCGTTTACCCCATATCTGTCTATGTCCACGTCGTTGAACCGGTAATACATCCTGATTTCCTGCACCTGGCTGAAGGTATCCTTGAGCACCCTGTAATCCCACAACCTCAGATTGGCGATGGTCTCAGGATTGTTAAGGATGTCTTCCCGGGTAACCAAATCCTCAGCCGGGTACTCCACAATTTCTATGTTGTTTAGGTCAAACGCATCCCTGGTAAACTCGATGTTCTTTTCGATAAACGGCTCTTCGTAGGCAATCTCGTTAGGTGATACGGTAAACTGCTGGATAAACGCAGGATACGCATATCCTACCCCAAACGACATGATGATGAGCCCTGCCACCGCGTAGCCTATCCATCTAAAATTCCTGATGGTCAGGCCCATGAGGGAGAACGCAACGCCTACCAGGGCAGCCGCCATCAGCCCTTTGTACGCCGGCACCTGCGCATGGATATCGGTGTACGACGCTCCAAATGCCGCCCCTCTCGGGGAGTACATGAGGTTCCACATGTCTATCCTGTAACTCCAGGCTTTTAGGGCAAACAAGACAGCTGACAGGATGGAAATGTGCACCCGCGCCCTGCGGGATGCAAGCACCCTCCTATCGGTAAACCGCAAGTCGCCGAAGACAAAGTACATTACCACCGACAAAGCCAGGGCAACCAGGAAGGCAACCCACAGGTGCTGCTGGAGTAACCGTATGAAAGGGAGGTTGAAGATGTAAAAACCAACGTCTTTTCCGAAAAACGGGTCATCTATGCCAAAAGGAATAGCATTGAGGTGAGCCAGCACTACATGCCACTGGCTGTAGCCTGAAAGTCCTCCCAGCACTCCGATGACTAAAGCGGCAAGTAAGAGCCATAGCCACAGCCTGTCGGAGGATTGAATGGGAACAGGCATGACCAGCCCTCCCACTACATCCAGCCGGCGCCGTTTCCATATCACTGCCATGATATTTGCCAGAGCAATCAGGAAGAACAGCAGCCCTCCGGCCAGCGCCACCAACCATCGGGCCTTTAGCATGGTCCAAAACACCGAACTGTAACCTACGTCTTCAAACCACCACACTTCCGTGAAAAATGTGGCTATCCTGTTCGCACCGAGAGCTATGGCCACAGCCACGCCTATAAGGATCCACAACCACCTCTGAGCAGGCACTTGCTCAACCTCCTTTGGCCGCTAATCACCTTCCCCTACGAGTTCCTCCCACATACTTAAATACTTTTCCTTGGTCATAGGGGGCTCAAATTCCTCGATAATTTGGAGCCCCACGGAAGCGTCTCCCCACAGCACATCGATTGCAGTAAGCGCCATTATCTTGGCGGGCAAGATGTACGCCGTATCAGGATCTTCAACCACAAACTCCTCAGAATGGGCAATCCCCTTTGCCCCTCCACATGAGGGGTGGATCGCCGGAATCAGGTGCATAATATCACCCATGTCAGACGAACCCGTCCCGTGAGTGCCACTATCTACCATATGTTTTCCCACAAGCTGCTCTGCATTCTTCCTGAACACCTCATCAAGCATAGGGTTGCTGATACGCGGCAGGTAGCCTGGGATGTCTTCTATCTGTACTTGAGCGCCGATAGCTGCTGCACCCGCCTTAAGCGCCCTTGTCACCTTCTTGTTGGCGTCTTTGATAGCTTTTAAGGTTTTGCCCCGGACGTAGGTTTCTATCCTCACATCGGCAGGGATTACGTTAACAAGGTCGCCGCCTTTGGTTATTATGGGGTGAACCCTTATGTGGTCCTCATCTCTAAACGTCTCCCGTTGCATGTGAACCGCCATGAGCCCTAAGATCGCAGCGTTTAATGCATTTACCCCCAGGTGGGGGCTGCCGCCAGCATGGGCTTCTTTCCCCCTGTACCTTACAAGCTTGCCTATGAATCCGTTGGAAGTCCCCCCTACTACGACTTTGGTGTCCGGCTTTAGGGCAGCCATGTGGACCATCATGGCCATGTCTATATCATCGAAAAAGCCTCTCGCCACAAGTTCCTGCTTGCCCCCAAGGAAACGGATCTTCCCCTGTTTCCTGAGGTTCTGCCGGTATTCCACTTCCACGTATTCCTCTGCCGGCACCCCCAGGAAGGTGATCTTGCCCGACAGGTACTCAATCGCGCCTGAATGCACCAGCCCTATGGCCGACCCGACCATAGATGCAACTTGTCCGTTGTGGCCGCATGCGTGGGCTGCCCCGGTGACCGGGTCGGCAAAAGGATGGCCCGGACACACCACGGCGTCAAGCTCACCCATAATGCACAAATTTGGGCCTTGCTTACCTGAACATAACACCCCGGACACACCTGTTATCGCCAGCCCCTCGGTTATGTCCAGGCCCAGCTCTTCAAAGTGTTCCCGCACCAAAGCCGAAGTCTTAAATTCTTTGTACCCTAGCTCAGGGTTGGCCATTATGTGCTGGCCCAGATCTATGATTTTGTCCTTGTGCTTATCTATTTGCTCCAGCACTGCCCGCTTCAGCTCTTCTTTCGTCATACTCCCCTGCCTGCCTTACAGATAGTCAGATAGTTGGTTGGGTCCCGAGGGCTTGAATCCGCCCGCCGGTGAACTTCTCCACTATTTCCCGCACGCCTTCAGCATACGGCAGCTTAGACACATAAGATACACTGCGCTTGACTACTTCATGGGCGTTGGCAACCGCGGCCCTCATACCCGCCCACATAAGCATGTCGAGATCATTGAGCCCATCCCCTATTGCCAACACCTGTTCCCTGTCTATATTCATCGAACCGGCCAGAAACTCCACTGCCTTTGCCTTAGACACCCCCGCAGGCTGTATCTCGATAAGGTGGGGCAAGCTCTTTATCACCTTCACCTTGGGCAGCCACCTTGTATACAAGCTTTCCAAGATACTGTCACACTCGTGTGTAGGCACCCTCAACACTATCTGGGTGGGCTCCCCTTTGATTTCCCGGATAGAACCGACCACCTTTATGTCATACCCCAGGGCCTTGGAATACTCAGCCGCGTGGGCTCCTTTAACGTGGGTGTACATGTGCTTTTCGACCACAAAGAAAAAGGGGTAGCCCAATGCTTTCAGCTCCAAGGCAATTCCCATGGCCAGTTCTCTGTCGATGGTCCTTTCGTAAACGGGTGGTTGGCCTATCCTGGCGATAAGCGCGCCCCCGTTAGTTATTATTGGCTCGTCTATGCCCAAATACACAAGGAGGGTTTCTGCGGCTGCAAAAGCCCTGCCGGTTGCAACGGTAACTCTAATCCCCTTCTGCCGGCACAGATTCAGGGTTTCCTTGGCAGTCTCCAGCCCGCAACCTCCCGGGCCGGCCAATGTGCCGTCAAGGTCGCACACTAACAATCTTACGTCACACTTAGCCCTACCCATTATTTCCTCTCCAAACCTGGATCAAGTAGTCTACTGTTGGGCCACATTAAGTACCTTGGGGCCCAACTTCTCGACTGTTTGCTGCATCTTAAGGGCAAGCTTCTCGAGGCCCTCAAGCCCTCCGGCAAACGCCCGGTAATATATGCAATCGTCCCTGAACCCGAAAAAACCTGGCCCGTCCATGGTGCCGTTTCTCTCAAGCAGGTAGCTCATCAGGGCCTCGCTAGCGCCTTTCTGTCCGGGGAACTTCATGACGGGTATTTCCAACACTGCGCCATCCTTTACTATTCGGATATGGACTTCGCAGCGCCCTCTTACTACTTTCATGCTATCAGGTTCTTGCCTCACCACACAGAATCCTTGCTCACGGAAAGGGTGTGCGTCCAACTGTCCGGCCATGGGTGTCACCTCTCTTCTCGTATTGAACCCAGCCTGCATTTGCAGATATACTCAGACTCGTGAGGTGGAGTACACTTGGATGGAATATCCCTTTATGCTATACGCCACGAAATTGCAGTACACCTTCCCTTAAAGGTGCAAAAAATATATCACCCTTCTGATAAGGAACTGTTGTTTGCCCTGTGGGGCCACAGGATCAAGTTGTTGTTAGTACTGTCCCTTGAGCAACAACAGCCCTTTGTGGGAATTGCAGGCGCCAAACCAGATACCCCACGGGTTCCCTCAGGTATATGCCTTGGGTTGAGAAAGCGCCTTGAAGGCGGGACCCTCAGGCAGGTCCGCCAGGAAGGGCTTGACAGGATCCTGTATTTCGATTTCTCAGGCCACGATGAACTTGGCAATGTGAGGGACTATACCCTGGTTTTCGATGCTGCGGGAGGGCAAGGTGGCATAGGGCTCGTACAGGACGGAATAGTAGAACTCAGCGTCACCCCCGAAAGGGAGAGGCTAAAGGCGGGAAGCAAGTACATCCCCCCAGCATCGGCAAAACACAACTTGCTGGCAGACCTTGACGTTATTCATCTTGCCCAGGAGATTTGCCGGTCAAACCTACCTGCAGTTACAAGCTTAACCTCCCACCTAGAAGGCATGGGGAAAGAGCATGCCATGGGTTTGCTTTCCCAAGCAAGCCTGCCTGCCCGTAAGGCACTCGCGCCTCATCAGGCAGAACAAGTGGCCCAGATGCTTAGTGAAGCAAGACAGCGCTTGCTGAACACCCAGTTCTGTCCGGCTCTATACCTGCGCCGCACGGGAGAACCGCTTTTGGGAGCGTTGCCTTTGCACCATATGGAACCTGCGAAGATCTACCGGTCCATGTTTGACGCTACAGCTGAATACCGGGAATACTTCCAGCATTTTTCCAGGCTTAAGTCGCTTACGTTCCAGGTTAACTCGATGTACAAAAAGCTTAGTGCCAAGGTCACTCAAAAGCTCAGGGCCCAGGAAGAGGACCTTGAAAAGGCAAAAGAATACGACAAATACCGGATCTGGGGGGAGCTCATCCACGCAAGCGGCCGGGATCTTCCCAGGGGCCACCATGAGATCAAAGTACTTGACTACTACCAGGACCCTCCCAGGGAGATCTATGTCCCGCTTGATCCCAGGTTTACTTCAAATGAAAACGCCAGGCGGTATTACGCTATGTACTCAAAACTTCAGCGGACCGCCAAAGTGCTCCAAGATTCGGTCAAGCAATTGAGATCTCTAGTTGACGCCCTGGAACAAATCGGCCACAGACTCAACCAGGCCGACGACATAGATGCATTCTTGTCCATATACGACGAGCTCTTGGAAATCGCCAGGGCCGCCAAGACCCGCATCCCCACACTCAAGCCAAAGGTACCTGCTACCTCCTGTGATGCCAAACGGGTTTCCCGGAAAAAGGCCAAGAACGTTGAAACCCTCCAAGGCCCCGGGGAAACAGTTGCATATGTGGGCTTAAGTTCGGCAGGCAATGACTACCTGGTACGTCACTTACGGAAGCCGGGGGATATCTGGCTCCACGCCAAAGGCGTAAAAGGTGCCCACGTGCTGTTAAGGCCGGCACCGGGCCGGGAGATTACCCAAGACGCCCTCAGGTGGGCTGCAACCTTAGCTGCCGCGCATTCTGAAGCGGCTTCATCAGGCAAAGTTGAAGTAGATTGGGTAGATGCCGGGGCAATCAAGAAACCCGGAGGCAGTCCCCCGGGTTTTGTGACCTACACAGGCGCAAAGACAATCATTGTTAAGGTCGGTGACTAGGTAGATCAGCTTGCCGCCAGGCTCCGCCTACTATTTCCTTAAGAGCCGGTATACCTTTGGCTTGGCAAAACTCCTGTATCCCAGTGGTTATTTTCCTGGGGATTTCGGGGTTGGTAAGCAGTCCTGTGCCTACTGCAACCGCACTGGCGCCGGCCATTATGAATTCCAGAGCATCTTCTGCCGACGAGATGCCCCCCATCCCTATCACCGGTACTGACACTGCCTGGGACACTTGCCACACGCACCTAAGGGCCACCGGCTTTATGGCAGGCCCTGAAAGCCCTCCTGTGACGTTGCCCAGTACCGGCCGCATGGTGTGGATATCTATTGCCATACCAACCAGCGTATTGATTAGGGAAAGGGCATCCGCCCCGGCTTCCACCGCCGCCTTGGCAATAGACGTTATATCCGCCACATTGGGGGTGAGCTTGACAATCAGAGGGCCTTTCCAGACTTGCCGCACGGCTCTTGTAGTCTCGTAGCACATCTCAGGACTTGTGCCAAAAGCTATCCCCCCTGCCTTGACGTTAGGGCAAGACACATTGACTTCCAAAGCCGCTACATGGGAAGACTGGGCAAACATACCAGCCAGTTCCGAAAACTCTTCGTATGACTCAGCTGAAATGTTAGCAATAATCGGCACATCAAACTGGGCCAGCCACGGCAGCTTTTCACTTATGACCACTTCCGCCCCAGGGTTCTCAAGCCCTATTGAATTGAGCAGCCCTGAAGGGGTTTCACACGTCCTGGGCGGAGGGTTACCGGCCCTCGGCCGCAAGGTGGTCCCTTTTATGGATACCGCCCCGAACCAGCCGATATCCCCTGCCTTTATGTAATCCTCCCCGTATCCGAAGGTGCCTGATGCGGCTATTACCGGGTTTCTTAGCTTGAGCCCGCCTAGATCAACGCAAAGGTTCATGTCGTGCACTCTCCCAAGTCAATATCATCCGCCCAGAACACCGGGCCGTCTGTGCATACTCGGTAATATCCGTGTTTCATCCCGGCAGATGGCACTACGCACCCCTGGCACACCCCGTAGCCGCATGCCATCCGCTCTTCCAGGGAAACTACAAGCGGCAAGCCATACCTTTTGCAGATGCGTTTGATCTGCCTCAGCATGGGCTTGGGGCCGCAGGCTATCACCGTGGGCCTGCCCGTGTCGCCGGTTCCCAGACCGCTAAGATAGGATTCAAAAACGTCGGTGACCAAACCTTTGGTACCTGCGCTGCCATCGTCAGTGGCCAGGTAGAACTGGCAGCCGGCCCCCAACTCCCCGGTATCCAGCAGGTCGTCCGCGGACCGGGCACCGTAAAACACCTTGAGATCGACTTGTGCCTCAAGGGCCACAGAGGCCACAGGCAGCAAAGGGGCCAGCCCTGTACCCCCCGCTACTAGTATGAGCCCGTGGTCCAGGCACAGCCCGCCTAAGTCTAAACCATTTCCCAAGGGCCCTAACACCTTAGCCTGCTGTCCGGGCTGCCAGCCCGCCATGATTTGTGTACCCCGCCCGACTACCGCGAAGGTAATCTCGATGATCCCGCTGCCGGGATGGATCCCTGACAAGCTGAAAGGCCTCCTCAGCAAGGGATCAGTTGAATTCCCCAAGGCTATATTTACAAACTGCATGGGCTTGGCCCTCTGGGCTATTTCAGGGGCTATCATGGCCGTCTTGTACACCTTGCCTCGGAGGTTCTCCACGCTGACTATCCGGGCATCTACATCAACAAGCTCCCGCAAACTCATACCGCAAGTCTCCTGTCATACATTACCACCTTGCCGCCTACAATAGTGCCATAAGGTGCCCCTGTAACCCTCCATCCCACAAAGGGGGTGTTCTTGCCCTTGGACTCAAAATTGTGGGGCAGTATCGAGTATTCCAGTTCGGGGTCGATGATGGTGATGTCCCCAGGAGCGCCTACTTCCAGGGTCCCGCCGGGCACGCCCAGTATCCTCGCAGGGTTAAGGCTCATAAGTTCAGCCATTTTCATCCAGTCGATTATCCCCGGCAACACCAATCGGTCGATAATGAGGCTCACTGCCGTCTCAAGCCCGCTTATCCCAAACTCAGCGTAATCGAACTCAACCCACTTTTCGTCGAAATGGTGGGGCGCATGGTCTGTGGCGATGGCATCGATGGTGCCGTCAGCCAGGGCTTGCCTGAGGGCGGCTACGTCTTCCTGGGTCCTTAAAGGCGGGTTTACCTTCGTGTTGGTATCGTATCCTGATTCGAGCACTGTCTCATCGGTAAGTATCAGGTGATGGGGGGTGACTTCACAGGTAACCCTTATCCCCTTGGCTTTAGCCTGCCTTATCAGCTCAACTGATCCTTTGGTGGAAACATGGGCCAGATGGAGCCGGCCACCGGTAAGCTTTGCGATGAGCAAATCCCTGGCCACCGCCACTTCCTCTGATTCGTTGGGGATTCCCCTCAAGCCTGTCACGGTAGAAATCAGTCCGTAATTGATCTGTCCCCCGGCTGAAAGGGACAAGTCCTCGGGGTGATCTATGAGCACCGCATCGAAGGACTTGAGGTATTCCAGGGCACAACGGAGCACTTCAGCGCTGGTGACTGGTGACCCGTCGTCTGAGAATGCCACGGCTCCGGCGGCTCTCATTTCACCCATTTCAGCTAGTTCCTTGCCTGCCCGGCCCTTGGTCACCGCGCCGATGGGATAGACCCTTACACATGCAGTTTGCTTTGCCCGTTCCAGGATCCTGCCAACTACGGTATCTGTATCGCAGGCGGGCTGGGTGTTGGGCATACACGCCACAGCGGTAAACCCGCCCATGGCAGCAGCCCTGGTACCTGTTCCGATATCTTCCTTATATTCAAAACCCGGCTCCCTCAAGTGAACATGCATATCGATGAACCCGGGCATCACAATCTTCCCGGTGGCGTCAAGCACCTCGGTAGTTCCGTTCTCAGCTTCAATGCTTTGTGCCAGTCTGGCGATTTTGCCGTTGGTGATCAATACATCGAGCACCTGATCTGTCTTGGAGGAAGGATCGACAACCCGCCCTCCTTTTATGAGTAGATGGTCTGCCATCAGTCTCTGCCTCCCAGGATATGATAAAGAATCGCCATCCTCACAGCTACACCGCTGGTCACTTGATCCAAAATCACTGACCTGGGCGAATCTGCAATATCTGTGGTTATCTCAACACCCCTGTTCATGGGGCCAGGATGCATCACTATGGCATCTTCTTTGGCATAACTCAGCTTGTGCCTGTTGATACCGAAGAAGTTACTGTACTCCCTCTGGGACGGGAACAAGCTCTTAGATTGCCTCTCTAGCTGCAGCCTGAGCACGTATACCACATCGGCTCCTTCGATGGCCTCTTCCGGTCTGGTGTAGGCTTTGACACCTAGTTTTTCGATTTCAGGAGGAAGCAAGGTCGAAGGGCCTGCAACTGAAATCTCAGCGCCCATCTTGGTGAGTCCGAAAATGTTTGACCTGGCTACCCGGGAGTGCAAAACATCACCGATTATTGCCACTTTCAAACCCCTGATCCGGGACTTGTAGTCGAGTATGGTGAAGATGTCCAGAAGTGCCTGGGTTGGATGTTCGTTCATGCCGTCCCCTGCGTTTACCACGGGGATGTCCAGCACTTTCGCGAGAAAATGACATGAGCCTGAGACGTTGTGCCGCATGACCACCAGGTCCACACCCATGGCTTCTAGGTTGCGCGCGGTGTCCGCAAGGGTTTCCCCCTTCTTCATAGCAGAAGTTTCTTTGGCAAAGGACACAGGATCGGCAGACATATACCTGGCGGCCAGCTCAAATGACATCTTGGTACGAGTAGATGGTTCGTAAAACAAGTTGCAAACCACTTTCCCTCGTAACGTGGGTACTTTCTTAATGGGCCTCGAAAGGATCTCTTTGAGGGAACGGGCTGTGGACAGCACCAGTTCCATATCTTCCTGGCTCATCTCACGTAGGGATAAGAGGTCTTTTCCCCGAAGTGACAAAACGTTGACCCTCCCTGTGTTAGGTAATCTTTCTCCATCCTAAAGGTAACCATCACCCTTGGGCTTCTTCTGAAATAACTACCTGGTCTATGCTGTCATACTCCTTGAGGCGCACGTTGATCACTTCTTTTCGTGAGGTAGGCACGTTCTTGCCGACATAGTCAGCCCTTATGGGGATCTCCCTGTGGCCCCTGTCTACCAGCACAGCCAACTGAATACACGCCGGCCTTCCCAGGTCTATGATGGCGTCGAGGGCTGCCCTGACGGTCCTCCCGGTATACAGCACGTCGTCGACCAGCACTACCTTCTTGCCGGCCACGTCAAAGGGCAACACGGTGCTGCCTACATGGGGTTGTTCGAACCTAAGGGTGAGATCGTCCCTGTAGAGGGTAATGTCTAGTTCGCCCACGGGGACATCCACGTCCTCGCTCTTCTTGAGGATTTCAGCCAGCCTCCGGGCCAAAGGCACGCCCCGCCGCCTGATGCCCACCAACACCACGTCTTCAAGCCCCTTGTTTTTCTCCACGATTTCATGGGCAATGCGCACAAGCGCCCTGCGGATACCGTCAACGTCCATGATTTCGGCCTTGTCGATAAACTGCATTTTCCCTAAACCTCCCTGTTGTTTTGAAGCTTAACCCGGCAATTACCGAAAAAATAAACACTCCGTAGAGTTTACGTGTCACGGAGTGTCTTCATATGGTTTCGCCTCCTTTTTGCCTCGCTGGGCCAAATTAAAGGACCGGCCTGGTTTCCGATATTAACTTGTTCTAAAGAATCTTAATGCAAAACCGGATTACGGGTCAAGCCCTTCTCGCACAAGTTGAAACAAACTGTAGAGGGCCGGGGCCCTCTACAGTTTTTGGACCTTTATGGTGGCCTTATGCCCGTTGATGTCCCAATCCTCGCCCTGGACGGGGTCTTGGGTAAGTTCAAGCTTGTCACACAGGGTTTCTGTCCGGATGTAGTCCATATGCCTCTTTACGGCCTCCAAGATCTCATCGTCACTGGAAATCACTACCGAAATATGGTCAACTACGTCAAACCCTGCATTTTTCCTCATGGTCTGTACTTTCGATACAATCTCCCTGGCATGGCCCTCATAAGCCAGTTCTTGGTCAATCTTGGTATCCAAAACTACGAAGGTGTCGTTTTGGACTTCAACTGCAAACCCTTCCCTAGCGCTCATCCTGATATCTATGTCTTCCTTTTCCAGGGTGAGCTGCCGGCCGTCATCCAGGGTCACGGTAAGCGTTCCCGTGTTTTCGACTAACTGTGGCGCCTCTTCGGCGTCGAGCCCGCCCAAAGCGGCGATTATTTTCCTAATGTCTTTGCCATACTTGGGCCCCGCCACAGGCAGGTTAGCCCTTAACTCATAATCCACATAGTCGGTAAGGCTTCCCACGTACTCTATGTGCTTGATGTTGAGTTCTTCTTTAACCAGGTCTTCCATGTCACGGAGAATGGCCTGATGCTTACCGTTTACCATCATCTTCCTCAAAGGCTGCCTAACTTTGATCTGCATCTTGTTCCTCACCGCCCTGCCCAAGGACACCACGGTGATGACCAGGCCCATTCTTTCTTCCAAGGCCGGGTCAATCAGGGCTTCGTCCGCCACAGGGTAGTCTTCAAGGTGGACTGATTCCATGGCGTTGCCCTTGGTGAGGTTGAGGTAGACGTCCTCTGCCGTGAAGGGGGCAAACGGCGCCATGACCTTAGACAAAGCTAGCAGCACCTCATATAGGGTGCGATATGCAGATTTCTTGTCCAGGTCGAACTCGTTTGACCAGAACCTCTCCCGGCTCCTGCGCACGTACCAGTTGCTGACCTCATCTACCAAGAAGTTCTCTATCGTCCTCAGCACCCTGGAAAGCTCGTACCGTGCCATGTCCTCCTCGATCTGAACAAGCATCGAGTTAAGGCGGGATATGATCCACCGATCTAGTTCAGGCCTATCCTTCACAGGAATGTCAAATCCGCCGGGATCGATCTCATCTATATTTGCATACAAGGTAAAGAATGCATACACATTTACCAGGGTGCCAAAGAACCTGGACGCCGTTTCCCTGACACCGTCCTCGTCGAACCGGGTGGGCACCCACGGCGGCGATACTGCCAACAGGTACCATCTCAGGGTGTCAGCGCCATACTTATCCAGTACCGTCCAGGGGTCCACAGTGTTGCCCCGGGACTTCGACATTTTCTGCCCGTGCTTATCCAGGATGAGGTCGTTGACCAGCACCTGTTTAAACGCAGGCTCGCCAAAAAGCAGCGTGGAGATGGCCAAGAGAGAATAGAACCAACCGCGGGTCTGGTCAAGCCCTTCACAGATAAAGTCCGCGGGGAAATGCTCTTTGAACTTATCCTGATTCTCAAAGGGATAGTGCCACTGCCCATAGGGCATTGATCCTGAGTCAAACCAGCAGTCTATCACCTCAGGAGTTCTGCTCATCTTTCCGCCGCAAGCGCACCTAAGGTGTATGCGGTCTACGTACGGCCTGTGAAGGTCCAAGGTTTCTATATCCACGGGTTCTATGGCCTTTTCGGCCAGTTCCTGTCGGGAACCTATGGCCTGGAGGCGGTCACACTGCTCACATCTCCAGATGTTGAGGGGGGTACCCCAATACCTGTTCCTTGACAATGACCAATCAACCAGGTTCTCAAGCCAGTTGCCAAACCGCCCTGTGCCCACATGCTCAGGGAACCACTGGATCTTTTGGTTGTTGGCAATGAGCTTATCTTTCATCTTGGTGGTCTCGATATACCAAGACTTCCTGGCATAGTAGAGCAGCGGAGTGTCGCACCGCCAGCAGTGAGGGTAGGAGTGGACCAGCTGCTGAGCCTTAAACAGCTTGCCTTCGCTCCTAAGCCTCCTTATGATCTCCCTGTCAGCTTCCTTGACGAACATGCCTGCCCAATCCGTGACCTGTTCGACAAATCTGCCTGACTCGTCCACCAGGTGGAGCATGGGCAAGTCGTACTGCCGGCACACGTGGTAGTCGTCCTCACCGTATGCAGGAGCCATGTGAACCAGACCGGTTCCGTCGTCGGTAGAAACGTAATCGGCACACGTGACGATAAATGCCTTAGACTCAGGAGTTACAAATGGGAGCAGCTGCTCGTATTCCATGTATTCCATTTGCTTTCCGGGAAACTCTTCGAGGATCTGGGCTTCCTCGCCGAACAGCGCCTCTACTCTTTCTTTGGCGACGTAATACACTTCGCCTTCGTGCAACACCTTAACGTAGGTGCTTTCAGGGTTCACAGCCACACCTACGTTGGACGGAAGGGTCCACGGCGTAGTGGTCCAGATGAGCAAGTACTCGTTGTCTTTCCCTTTGACCTTGAGCTTTACGTAGATAGAAGTTACCTGTTCGTCTTTGTAGCCCTGGGCCACCTCGTGAGATGCCAGAGGTGTCCCGCACCTGGGGCAATAAGGCAGCACCTTATGGCCTTCATAGATAAGCCCCCGGTCGAAGAAGTTCTTTAGGATCCACCACACTGTCTCAATGTAGTCGTTGTCGAGGGTGACATATGGGTCATCCATATCTACCCAGTATGCGATGCGCTCAGTAAGCAGCCTCCACTCTTTCTCGTAGGCAAATACTGACTCACGGCATTTCTGGTTAAACGCTTCTATGCCGTACTCTTCTATGTCTTGCTTGGAAGACAGCCCCAGCTGGCGCTCAACTTCGATTTCCACGGGCAGGCCATGGGTGTCCCACCCTGCCTTCCTCGGCACCTGATAGCCTTGCATGGTCTTGTAACGGCAAACCACGTCCTTGAGGGTTCTGGCGAGCACGTGGTGTATACCTGGCTTGCCGTTTGCAGTAGGCGGCCCTTCGTAAAACACAAACTTGGGCTTGCCTTCCCGGTTTTCGATGCTCTTTCTGAATATGTCATTTTGTTTCCAGTAATCCAGGATGGCTTCTTCTACTTGGGTAAGGGGCTTTTTTGGATCAACCCGCTTGAAACCTGCCATGGCGTTCACTCCCAGTCTATATCATAGGCAATCCTATTTTGTTCTCATAAGCCAATAAACAAAAAATCGTCCGTAAGGGACGATTGTAACCGCGGTACCACCCAATTTAGCCGCATGGCGGCTCACTCTATGCCTTGTAACGTAGGCAACACGGAACAGCTTACTCCTAGTTCAGCCTTCGGCTCAGAGGTGATTTTCAAATGGCCGTGGCACCGGCTTCCCACCAACCGCCGGCTCTCTTGAGCCCGGTTCCATCCTACTCGTCCTCGTCATAGCCTTTGTCGCGATAGGATTTTGTTAATAAAGTTTGTACCAAAAGTTCCGCTTCGGTGCAAGTAAGTTGGGTAAAATAAAATGGTGTCGGGAGCGGGAATCGAACCCGCACGGGAAAACCCATACGCCCCTCAAACGTACGCGTCTGCCTGTTCCGCCATCCCGACACATTATGCGGAGTAATCAGCATTTACTACTATACCCTGCCCTTTTCCGCCTGTCAACATGTTTCGGCCGGACCTTGCTATTGTTCTTGCTCCCTCCTGGCAAAGTACGACGCCAGCGCAGAGGAAACCGCCAAAATCGTGAGCACGTTGGCTACCTCCCTGGGCAAAACCCCGGACCGGCCCAGGTAACTTGCAACTAACGCCAGGAAAGCCAACACAGGGCCTACCCATGGCCTGAAGAAAAACTCCATAATTCCAGCGTCCCCTTTCGTCAGTACCTAGGTTTAGGGTTCTGTTACCCGATGATTCTGTCACCAGGTAAACCTTTCCCTTCGGGCAGACGAATTTCCTGCCAGCCGATGCGGTCTATCCATTTACCCATATGCTTTTCGGCACATCTTCTGCCCGCTTCCACCAATGCCCTTATTTTAGCAGGGGTGGGCAGCCCGGGTTCCCATACCTGGGGGCTTAAGGTCATGGAACTGTACTGCTTTAGGTGCTCCAGTGTTGCCCTCCGGGTGGCGAGGTTGAAGCTTCTCGAGAGCACAGAGTAAAGCCCTTTGACTTCCCTGGCCCGGTCGATGTGCCAGCCCAGATCAACTGACAACACTTCTTCTGCCCCCATCCGCCTGACTTCATAGGCAGGCACCATCTCCTTGACTCCGCCATCGACCAGTTGGTAATCATAGACCTTTTTGGGAACGAACACTCCGGGTAAAGCACAGCTTGCCATGATCGCAGTTGCAAGAGGCACCCCGGTGACATATCTCCTGCTCAGCCCCGTAGGGCCTTCGAGGATTGTTCGTTCTAAGAACCTTGGGCCAGGCGGGCGGTTGGTAAACACCACTATATCGCCGGTGTACAAATCACACGACACAATCGCGAGAGGTACCTCCACGTCGGACATCATCTTGTTGCCTGTAACGCGCCTGAAGATTGACTCGATCCAACCGGTGCCCAAGAGCCCCTGGAGGGCCATAGGGGACACACTGTGTGCTGGCGCCCCATTTTGAGCGTACAAGGCGGCTGCCGATTGGTCCAGCGCCAAGGTCTCCATCTGAGCCTTGATTGAGCTTAACTTGACTCCGGACGCCCAAAGCCCGCCAATTATCGCACCGGCACTGGTCCCTGCCACAAAACCAGGCTTTAGCCCCCTTGCTTCAAGGGCTTCAAGCACGCCTATGTGGGCAAATCCCAGAATGCCCCCGGCACCGAGAGCTATGCCCCATTGCTTCATAAACACCACCCCTGTTACCTTATGTGGCATCCGGCCATGTTGACAGTTTGAACCCAAAAGCATGAGTATGTTTGAAGGATAAATGGTTATCTAAACCAAATAGGTATTCAATCCAAATCTAATAGCCAGAGGAGAATGCCCAGATGGACGCAAACGCTAAACGCCCTTGCCTACCTGCTAGGCGCTCCAGGATACTTGGGTGGGTGGCACTTGGAGTAGTTATAGCTATCATGCTGGGCCTGACCGGCTGCAGCAAGCAACCCCAGGCGGTAACCGGCCCTCAAGCTGACCCTGACCCTGAAGTCCAAGCACCCGAGACGCCTGAATCACCTGAAGAGCCCGCCGAACCTAAGCCACAGCCTCTGGAAGGGATGGTTTTCGTCAGCATCGGCAACAATGCCGGCGCCAGGCCCCAAACGGGGCTGTCCCAAGCGGCAGTGGTATTTGAAGTGCCCGCCGAGGGAGGGATCACCAGGCTCATGGCCGGATTCGACATCGAAATGGAAACAATTGGGCCTGTGAGGAGTTTGCGCAAGCCAATGGTACAAATCGCCGTAGGCTTTGACACCCCTTTTGCCCACTGCGGCAGGTCGGAAGACAGCTTTGAAATAATACGCAATCATCAGACCAAAAGCATGTGCGCCATATATTCAGCAGGCGAGTGCTTCTGGAGAAGCAGCGACCGGACCGCACCTGACAACCTGTACACTTCTACAGCCAAGATACTTCAAGGCGCCGGAGCCAGAGGATTCTCCCTCTCCCAAGTTGACTTTTACCCTAAGGGTACCCTTAAAGGACAATCAGCCTTAGAAGTGTCATATGCGTTTTCAAAGGTGGCCGGTTACCCCAATACGGTCAAGTACCAGTACCGAGACTCCCAGTACTATCGCTATATCAACGACGAGCAGCACCTGGACCGGAACGGTGAGGCTATTGCCCCTAAAGCCTTGGCGTTTCTGCAGATCAAGACCACATACCCCACCGGCAAGCTAATCGAGCTGGACATGGACGTAACCGGCGAGGGTAAAGCCTTGTTCTTTTCTCACGGGGTTATGTGTGAGGGCAGGTGGGAAAAGGAATCGCTTAGGGATCCCCTGAAATTGTACCTGGATGAACCCGATGCTGGCTTGGCCGAAGGGCAGCTGTGGATCCATCTCGTACCCGACCTTGACGGCGTAACAGTCGGAAGCTGAGCTGTAACCACAATGGAATACATAAGCAGGAAGTCGTCAGATGAATATAGAACTACTGCCTTTAGTGTCACACCAATATCGGCAGCTTACATTCAACACTCACCCAACTGGAGGGGTTTGCCCATGAAGCAGATCAGAGTATGCGTAGTAGGCTACGGCAACGTGGGACAAGAAGTAGTGGAGTGCATAAGACATGCACCGGACATGGAACTTGCAGGCGTAGTCGAAATCCTCGATGTAGAGGACCCCAGGGTACCGATAGTCAAGAGCGTCGATTGCCTCGAAGCTGTAGATGTGGCAATCCTGGCTATCCCTTCCCGGGCAGTTCCCAAGGTGGCTCCTGAATACCTGGCCAAGGGGATAAACACTGTGGACGGATTCGACATCCACGGGGATTCCATGGCAGCCTTGAGGAAACAGCTGGATGAATGCGCCAGGCAACACGGGAGCACTGCCGTGATCGGTGCGGGATGGGATCCTGGAACCGACTCGATAGTCCGCATGCTGTTCATGGCCATCGCGCCGCAAGGGATTACCTACACCAACTTCGGCCCGGGGATGAGCATGGGCCACAGCGTGGCCGTAAGGGCGATTCCAGGAGTGAAAGATGCCATTTCGTTTACCTTACCTGCGGGTTTCGGCCAGCATAATAGAGATGTATATGTGGAAGTCGAAGACCCGTCCCGGTTTGATGAGATAGCACAGGCAATTCAGCAAGACCCGTATTTTGTAAATGACAAGACCAGGGTTACGCTAGTAGACAATGTGGATAAACTCAAAGTCATGGGCCACGGCGTGCTCATCGAGCGGATTGGGGCGTCAGGCACTGCCCACAACCAACGCCTGGAACTCAAGCTTACTTTGAGCAATCCGTCAGCCACTGCCCAGATCATGGTGGCTGCAGCCCGGGCTTCAACGCGGCTTGAGGCCGGCTGCTATACCCTGCCTGAAATCCCGCCTATCGACCTTTTACCGGGAGACAGGGAAAGCCTTATCCACGATTTGGTCTGACCTGAAAACATTAGCCGGTAAGTTCCCCGCATGGGGGCTTACCGGCTTTTTGTGGCTCTTTCAGTGCTCTCACATGACGGCCCTGTGACGCCGCGTCTAACCAAACCCCAAGCTTTTGTTTATGAGCTCAACCTACACACCCTTGATCCTTGTGCCTGTCTCACCATTGACAGCTTGTGTGGCCCTGTCTAAGGCTGCGATAACCGCAAGTTTGCCTCCGTGTTCGATAAACCTCATTATCGCCTTTACCTTGGGCCTCATGCTTCCCTCAAAGAAATGGGACTCGTGGTAGTACTCAGCCAGCTGGGACAGGGTAACTTCTCCGAGCCAGATCTCATCGGGGCCGCGGTAATTTAAGGCTGCGCCGTTTACATCCGTAAGGATTATCAATCTCGACGCCTTAATCGACGTAGCCAGCCGTTCGGCGCTGAGATCCTTTTCGATCACGGCTTCAACGCCCACCAAGTCTCCATCTTCCGATTCAATTACCGGTATCCCGCCGCCGCCTGAACAAACCACAATGTGGCCTTGATCGACCAGGCTCTTGATTGACGGCGTTTCAATAATAGCTTGGGGCTCAGGGGAAGGCACCACCCGCCTCCAACCACGCCCCGCATCTTCAATCCACGTTTCGCCGTACAGCTCCATCCTTTCCCTGGCCCATTCCTCAGAATAAAAAGGCCCCACAGGCTTAGTGGGGTGACTGAATGCCGGATCATTCCGGTCTACCAGGGTCTGGGTTATTACGGTGGATACAGGCTTGTCCACTCCCAGTTTCCTCAAAGCATTGTGTAGGCACATTTGAAGCATATATCCGATCATGCCCTGGCTTTGGGCACCGCATATATCCATAGGCATCTGAGGCACTTTTTCCTTGCCGGCTTCGTTTTGTATCAATATGTTGCCCACCTGAGGGCCGTTGCCGTGGGTGATTACCAGCCTGTATCCTTGTTTGACAAGCGCAGCCAGCTGACCGGCGGTCTTTTGGATGTTCCGCAGCTGGTCCTCGGCCGTACCCTTGTCACCTTTTTGCAAGATGGCATTTCCGCCAAGCGCTACTACGATTGTGTCCATTACCGTTGCCTCCACGGGGACTATAATCAAGCCTTACCTAGAGCCTTTAGTATTGCGCGTGCCATGGAGTCCCAGATTACCCTGAAGATATTCCCCCTGGGGACTTCATCTTTTGCGACAAGGTCCATCCTCCCTACTTCTTCACCTTCACAAGTGAAAATCACTTCGCCGATTTTCTGTCCTTTTGAAACCGGTGCCTCAAGCTGTGCATCGAAGACTACTTCATAGGATAGGCTATCTTCCTTGCCCTTTTCAACGGTTGCGCCCAGACCCTTGGGAGCTATTGCTTCGGCCCACTTACCTCTGCCCTTCCAAACCCTGGTCCTTCCCATGCTTGCATTAGGCCCGGCCACTTCAACGTATGAGAAGTTGCGGTACACGTAGTTGAGCATCGCGGTGGCCAGCTCTATCCTTTCTCTTTCACCGTCGTCGATGGACTTGCCCCTGGCCGAACCAAACAGGATGGCAATGACGGAAAGCCCGTCCCGTTCACAAAGAGCTACCAGGTTAAACCCAGCCCTGGTGGTAAACCCTGTCTTTAGGCCATAGACGCCTGGAAACGACCAAAGCAGCCGGTTTCTGTTAAACTGGGTAATGGGATTGTCTCCCGGCGGAGCGTATGTAAACTCCTTAAGCGCGTGGAACTGCAGCGCTTCGGGATACCGCTTTATGTATTCCTCAACCAGGGTATACAGATCCCGCGCCGATATCCTGTTGTCATCGGAAATCCCATGGGGATCTGCAAAATAGGCGGTGGTAAGCCCCAGTTCCTTGGCCTGCCGGTTCATCCTGTCAACAAAAGAAGTGACGCTGCCTGAAATGTGTTCTGCCAGGGCAACACACGCATCGTTACCCGACGCCACAGTGATCCCTTGGATCAGCTCATCAACCCTAACTGTGGTCCCCACCAGCAGAAACATCTTGGAACCGCCGGTACGCCAGGCCTCTTCGGAAATTTGGACTTCATCGTCGTATGCAAGCCTACCCTGGGAAATCTCATCAAACACAATGAATAAGGTCATGATTTTGGTAAGGCTCGCAGGTACCTGCGGGGTATCGATGTCTCTGGACATAAATACCCGGCCCGTTTTGAGGTCTGCAAGCAGGTAGCTGTCGGCTTCTATTTCGGGAGGTTCGGGTGCAGCGTACACCGTCCCGTAGCCGGCAAACAGAGGAAAAATCAGCTCACACACAAAAACAGTCAACAAGGCGAAAATCAAGGTTAATGCTGGTCTCGATTTTGACATAGTCCTCTACCTCCGTACTTCTTATATCATATCGAAGGGGGCTTCAAAAATGTATATTGTGTCATCGTGTCTGTGTGGAAATCCTTGCCGGTACGACGGTTCTGCCGGCCAAGTACACAAGTATCCAAAGATCCGTGAGCTTTTAGCCCAGGGGCTTGCAGTGCCTGTATGTCCCGAAGTCTTGGGCGGCCTGCCGGTTCCGCGGCCTCCTGCAGAAATCACCGGCGGGAGGGCGGCAGATGTGCTCCAGGGCAGGGCTAGGGTCGTAAACATATATGGTGATGATGTAACCCAAAACTACGTGGAGGGAGCTAGAAAGGCGCTTTACATCGCGCTTCAAGCCGGCTGCACAAAGGCAGTCCTCAAAGAAAGAAGCCCTGCATGCGGGGTACGCGCGGTATACGACGGCACATTTAGCAACAAGTGCGTTCCCGGGGAAGGTGTACTTGCTGCCTTACTCAAAGCCCACGGATTTGAGGTAATCAGCGATGAAGACCTGTAAGCAGCACTTGTTTCAGGAAACCTGCCCCTGCATAAGGTGGACCCATCGGCCTAAAATAAAAATGGTGCCGAAGGTGGGATTTGAACCCACACAGGCGTAAGCCTACGGCGCCCTGAACACCGCGTGTCTGCCTATTCCACCACTTCGGCACGTCAAAGATTAGTTTAGCATATGGATTTGCCGTTTACAACCTATTTTCAGCCGGTGACGCCAAAAAAATCAGCTGGAGTCCGGGATGTTTAACAAGTAAAGCTGAAGGTGTTAGGTGCTTGTCAGCTGAGACCCTAATACAAACCCCCGCCATGCCGTGAACCCGGAAGGCATTGAACCTGCCCTCAGCAGGTGGGTGCCCTCCTGTGAGCTTCTGTGCTTTCGCTCAGAGGCGACTTGCACTCGGCTCATCAGAGCCCAGGCTCCCTTTCTCACGGTGTTGGCTCAAGCTTCACCGTGATTCACGCACACAGCAGGGTGTGACAACATGCTTGCTGTCATGCTATGACGTCGGCAACTTGATTCTAACACCGGTACAAGCCCGAATGCAAGAACCCGGACCCCTTACCGAGTGTAATTTGATGGAAAAGATGTCTAAAGCAGTACAGGCTGAGTTGTGGACATGACATGGGATAATTTCTGATATACTTGGGTTGCAAACCCCATATTACGATGGAATGCCTAAGGAGTGGAACCATGAAACGTACCCGTGCTATTGCCGTAACTGGGTTTCTAATAGCTTTGTCCGTGATCCTCACCAGGTTCGCGTCGTTTCGCGTTGCCATCGGAGGTATAGAAGGCATACGCGTGGGCATCGGGAGCTTACCCAATATTATGGCGGGGATACTGCTAAGCCCTTGGTACGGGCTAATCGCCGGCGCTTTCTCTGACATCCTGGGGTTTGTGATGAGCCCCATGGGCAGTTATATGCCCCACTTCACTCTAACATCGGCGCTTTTCGGCGCAATCCCAGGCATAGTGTTCCGGGCACTAAACAGGGGGAGGAAGCCGCAAGAACCCTCCCTTGTTCACCTTGGTATATCCGTTGCATGTGCGGTAATTGTGGTTTCATGGGGGCTAACCCCGTATTTCCTCAATTCGTTATTCGGGCTGGATTACAGGGTGATAATGCCCGTGCGGATCGTGGAAGGTATCATTACCATAGCTGCCTACCCTGCAGTGCTCAAAGGGATATACAGCCCCGTAGCCAGACTTGCCTTAAACACACAAGCTACGTAAGGCTTAATCCGGGGCGAGCGTGGCTTTGCGCCCGGCACCGCCCTGCAACGAGCGGGGTGGATTGATGTCTTTTACATTGTCGGTAGTCGGGAACAAGTCAAAGGCTCTTTTTGCACTATCGGTAGGCGGGAACATATCGACTGTTTCTCCTATTTAAATCACGTATTCTGTACTATAGCAGGAATATTAAAAGTATAGCCTGCATAATCAATAGACTGATGCCTAACCTCCCTCACTTTCAATGTCCAACGCGGCGATAGTTTTCAAACCCGCTGGAGTGTTGATTTGCGGAGGGGTTTCCGTGTTTTTGAAGGCTTGGAGCTTTTGAGCGCACATTGCCTTAAAGTCGCAACTAACACAGTTCTGTTGACAAGCTCTCATAGGAAAGTCACCAATGAGTATCCCTTTGACAGCCCATTCAATAACACCGATGGCGTTGTTTACGGATTGGTTGTCCACTGGCACAGCAGTACGCTGATTGTCTTTTAATGTATGTATATAACCTGTTTCCACATTTTCGCC